>Ga0123337_10000647_pt1 | contig 54914 bp, 48 predicted proteins | sample frozenSSSSmetaG_FD_89792 | JGI IMG/M metagenome (GOLD analysis project Ga0123337, IMG submission 89792) | Glacier valley bacterial and archeal communities from Borup Fiord, Nunavut, Canada, to study Microbial Dark Matter (Phase II) -... | ecosystem: Environmental > Aquatic > Freshwater > Ice >... | reverse complement strand
GCGCTAATCGTTACCCACAAATCTTAGTCAAGTAGGGCGTAATAGCGTAGCGTATTACGCCGCATGTTTTCAACCAGAAAACAGGCGTTTATTTTTCTGATCAGGCGTGCGGTTATCATGATGAATTAACCTTTGCTGGTTTGACCTGCGGTATGTATATGGGCCAGGCATGCGGCGTAATACGCTGCGCTATTACGCCCTACGGCGGCTAAATTACCTCGACATTGCACTAGTTGTGAGTAGTGATGAACATCAAAAACTTATGGGTAACGATTAGCGCGCAGGCGGGAATCCAGTGGCACGTAGTGCCTTCGACGCTGGCAGTATTCTGGTTTTTATTAATTCGAAGATGAGGATTTGAAGGAAAGTTTTTGTTTCTTAATGATGTTAAATAGCTTGCGTAATTTTGGCGTTGAAGGCACTCCGTGCCACTGGATTCCCGCCTGCGCGGGAATGACGATAGTTAAAAATATCCTTCATCACTCTCACCCAGTTTGAGATTTATAAGTAGAAGTTATTTTTTAAAATTAACCACTTAAACCAAAAAAATGAAACCACATCCAGCCACCAAAATCATTCATCCCGAATACACCGCACCCGAAGGTTTTTCCGCTATTCCCATGGCGATACATCACGCTTCCACGGTGTTATTTGAAAACGTGGCATCAATGCGCAGTAGCGCCTGGACAGATAAATCAACTTATACCTACGGCCTGCAAGGCACACCAACTTCACGCACTTTAGAAGCGCGATTAGCAGCGATTGAAGAAGGGCAACATTGTTTATTAGCACCGAGCGGTTTGGCGGCAATTTCCGTTGTCAGCCTGGCGTTATTAAAAACGGGCGATGATGTATTAATTGCCGGGAACGTCTACAGCCCAAATCGCGAATTAGGGCGGTGGCTTGAGCAGAACTATGGTATTTCAGTGCGTTATTACGATCCGATGATCGGTGCAAACATCAGCACGTTAATCCAGGACAATACCCGTCTAATCTGGGCTGAAGCACCAGGTTCTGTCACGATGGAAGTGCCTGATATTCCTGCCATTTGCAAAGCGGCACACGCGCGTAATGTGATTGTGGCGCTGGATAATACCTGGTCAGCTGGCATCGCGTTTAAACCATTTATGCATGGCGTAGATATCAGCATTCAGGCACTCACTAAATATCAATGCGGTGGTTCTGATGTGTTAATGGGTGCGTTAATTACGCAGGATGCCAATTTAAATTCACGTTTAGAAGAAGTGCATAAAACGCTGGGATTGGGCGTTGGCATGGATGACGTTTATCTGATTCTGCGTAGCTTACCGAGTATGCCGTTACGTTTCGCCGCGCACGATCATCACGCCAGACAAATCGCAACATGGCTCACCAGTCGTCCAGAAATCAGCAAAGTGTTACATCCGGCGTTGCCCGATTGTCCGGGACACGTGATGTGGACGCGTGACTTTACTGGCGCGGGCGGATTGTTTTCGGTAATTTTTGATGAACGTTACAGCGAACAACAAACTGATCAGTTTGTCGATAGTTTGTCGCTTTTCAAAATTGGTTATAGCTGGGGCGGTGCACACAGTTTATGTGTGCCGTACCGTATTCAAAAAATGCGTGCTGACTGGACAGAAAAAGGGCAGCTGGTGCGTTTTAATATTGGGTTGGAAGATGTCGCTGATTTGATTGCCGATATTGAACAGGCGTTCGTGAAGATGGGCTGAAAATGAAGGCATAAAAAAACCGCTCGGGCGGTTTTTTTTATGTCTAAAAATAAGGATGTGAAATTTGCTTACGTAAAGCGGATATCTTTTCGATCCCGCTCTATATTAAAAATTACCCAATTTAACGATCGTTGGCAGGTTTTTCATTCGGTTGGCCTGTGCAGTAATACAAACCAACGGCGTTTGCGTTAGTCATGCTGGTAATGACGATGATTAGTTTTTATACGTCGATAGGCGGTTTAATTAAAGCGGAAATGTTTCCTGCCGAAATACGAGCGCTTGGCGTCGAATTGAGTAAGGTGATAAAACCGAACTCCACTCAGGAAAAATATCAAAAAGTCTAAATTACGAGTTAGTCATTGCATGCACAGCTACCCGGTTACCTTCCGTGTCACGGAAAATAGCCCGATATCCATACGGCCCGATTTGTTGAATTTCTTGTAGTACTTTCCCACCACTTGCCGTGACCGCTTTGACAGCATCGGCAAGTCGACCTTCCGCATTTAAATAAATGAGAGGGCCAGTTAAGGACGGCGCATTGTCACCTTCCGGCACATACAAACAGCCGCTGACATTGTTTTCTGTATGCGGTAATAATCCAAACGTAAATCCTGGTGCACTTTCTTTAGTAATACTTTGTCCAATGACGGCGGAGTAGAACTTGATTGCTCTGTCCAAATCGGTAACGGGAATATCAACCCAGCAAATTTGATTACTCATTTGTAGCTCCTTTTGGTTGTGATTGAGATGGTAACGCTCGCTAAAAGAACGCGATACATGCTCCCATAAATCAGCGCGCAAAGCTATTGATCCGGGGAGCTTGCTCAGGGCAATCGCGCTATAAACGCTTGTAAACTTTTCATTAATGAGGTAACCGACATGCATCTGTTTTTCAGGAGGCCTGTTGATGCTGCCCGATCCCCGGTGATGGAACGGATTAACAAGGTGACGTTTGCTGAAGCGTTCAGCCGCTGGGTCCAGGCCGGAGTGTTTGCTGCGTCGGGTCGGCAAGCAGGTTGCCATAGATGGTAAAAGCTTGTGCGGCAGCCGGAGGAAGACGGTGTGGTGCCAGACAAGAAAACATATCAAAAGCGCGCATACGGGTTTACAGCAATGAGGAAATTACGGATTTATCATTTAGTCGTGGTGGTTGACAATGTCATCCATAGGGTAGTCAAAAATGGCTGTTTCCCCGTCACGCTGAAAATCGATAGAACCACTGGTGAAGAGATTCGGCGTTTCGGGTGTAACGCTGGTTTGTACCACGCCTGGATATGGGATAAGCAACAATGTCCCAAGCCGTTTTATTCATTTTTAATTACCCGGAAATTTCATCATGCAAGCCAGCTGTTCCCTTTCTCCCTATTTACAAGCACCAAAACTATCAACCTGCCCGACAGATGAAGCTAGTCCGGTGTCTGATGAAACGAAATCAGAACCAATACAAGAAACTACGTCATTACTTAATGATGGCCATCCAGCAGATTTATATTCTGTATCGAACATAGTTAGTTCTTCTATTAAAGATCAGCAATTCCGACAAACATTAGAATCATTAGAATCGCTTCCTGCGTCTTTACCAAAGCAGCGCCCGGTAAGTTCACTAGTGCCACTTGCCTTGCTAAATGAGTTAATTGCGCAACCAAATAAGTGGGTACATATAAATTGTGACACTTCAGATGGACGGAAGTACTCTGCGGTATTTTATCCAGAAAAGCAGCTAATCAGAATTTCAGAAAGCTGCAAACCGCCACTAAAGTACAGATCCGACCTTGTGGATATTTGGCTGAACGCGTCTTCAGAGGAAGAAAACATCGACCAGGTGAGCGGAAACAATAACGCCAGAATTTTCCGTCTTGTAGAAGCCGGAGTGTTAAAAGATACCGTTTTGGTGAAGCTCGGAATTTCTTCTTTAGAAATTGACCAGGCAAAACAAGTGGAAGAACAAGTCGAACGTCAGAACGAAATATATTCGAAACAATTGCTTCAAGATTCTGTAACAAGCCTTCCACCAATCCATCAATACGCAGCAAATTCAACGTTAGTAGTTCCGACAGGTAGTGTCTACATTTTTTCCCCCATGCAATGCCCTGATATGGGGTTGTATACGGAAGGTGCCGGGCCATGCCAAATTTTGATTGCGATTGCTAAGGATAGTGATGGTACGTTACAACAAATCGCGTTGGGACATATAGATTGCAATGTGGGCCAAACGGCGCTTATTAACCTGTTTACAAGGTTAGCTACTGGCGTTAATCGCGGATGTTTGGAGGTATCGTTGATTGGTGGAATCCAGCGTACAGCCTTGCGCGTTATAACAGCGGCCCATATGGTTGAAGCAGACATTAAATTTGCAGCAGCAAATTTTTCTCAACAAAGATCTGATGCTGTAGCGGTCGATATGGAGGGGAAAATTTATTACGGTCCTACCACTCGTTTCCGCGATCAACCGTCACCATACGTAGCTGACCGAAGCTGTTTCTTACGGGTAGAAGAGCAATTAAACATAGAGCAAGTTGCGCTTATCTCAACACCGTAAAAAATCGTACGCTAAGTGTAACGACCGGCCAGCGCGATTGCAGGCTTGTTTAAATCTGCTTGATTAAATATGATCAATTACATCATCCGCAAACTGTTCTTTTCTTTCGCTATACCGATCCGTTAAATAGTTAACATGCGGACGTAACAACAAGGTGAATTTAACTAATTCCTCCATTACGTCAACCACGCGGTCATAGTAAGCGGAAGGCTTCATGCGTCCTTTTTCATCAAATTCCAAATACGCTTTGGGTACGGAGGATTGATTTGGAATCGTAAACATCCGCATCCAACGCCCTAAAATTCTCAGCGTGTTCACGGTATTAAACGATTGCGATCCGCCGCACACTTGCATTACCGCGAGTGTGCGGCCTTGCGATGGGCGTACGGCGCCAAGTTCTAATGGAATCCAGTCGATCAAATTTTTCATCACGGAGGTAATCGTGCCGTGGCGTTCGGGACTGCACCAAACCTGGCCTTCTGACCAGTTGAACAGTTCACGCAACTCAACAACCTTGGGATGTGTATCGGGTGAGTCGCCCGCTAGTGGCATTCCGGCCGGATTAAAAATTCGGACCTCTGCACCAAAATGAGTCAGGATGCGCGCCGCTTCCATCGTTAAAAACCGACTAAATGAACGTTCACGTAATGAGCCATACAACAACAAAATGCGTGGACGATGTGTTGGATCAGGTTGAACAAATTGATCTGCGTCCGGGACGTGTAAAACTTGAGGAGTATCAGCACGCAAGCTGAAATCGGAAATGGTATGTAGAGAGGTTTGCATTTTATTTTTCATTTAATTGATACCAGGCTTTGCTGTCACAATGCAGATGGCAACCCAGGCAGTGAGATAACGTTCAAAAAAACCGGGTATTGATTTGGAAGACGTTGGGTTGTTTGTGTTAATTCGTTGTTCATGATTTACCAGGTGCGCAGCAGCTTGCGCTGGCAGGTTGTCCGCAGCAGTTCTCAGTTAAAAATTCAATCAACTTAGTCATTTCATTAAAATTGGCGGAATAGATAATGAATCGCCCTTGCTGTAACGGCGTAATTAAATTGGCGTGGGTTAATTCCTTTAAATGAAATGATAACGACGAGGCCGGAATCGCCAGATCTTCACTAATTTTGCTGGCAGGTACGCCGTCTGGCCCCGCTTTGACGAGTAATTTAAAAATGGCTAAGCGCGACTCTTGCGCCAGAGCAGTCAGGGCAACTATGGCACTCCTGGTTGCCGCTTTCGTTGTGGTTTTTGTTTTCATATTTTCTTCTCTAATTTAATTCGATGATTCCATAATAATCGAAATATAGAATTAATTCATCAGTAAAAATACGTAGCCAGGTTAAAATGCGCGCTCGTTAATTGAGGAGGGGAAAAGATGATCAAGCACATCGTGATGTGGAAACTCAAAGACCTTGCAGAAGGCGCGGATAAAGCGACTAATGTAATCAAGCTAAAAACGTTGCTGGAAACCTGCCGCAATATTGTTCCAGGATTAGTGAAGCTGGAAGTTGGTTTAGCAAATGGAACATTAGAAGCAACTTATGACGTAGTTTTGTATTCTGAGTTTACCGATAAAGCGGCGCTGGATGCTTATCAGGAACACCCGACGCATCAGGCAATCAAACCGTTTATTGGTGCTGTGCGACTGGAACGTCAATGTATGGATTTTGAGGTTTAAATGACGAGTACAACATACCAGCGCATCGTTTTAGCGGCGCGACCAAAAGGTAAAGTGGAGCCAGCCAATTTTCGTCTGGAAACGCTGGCGCAACCGACATTAGCGTCATTGAAAAACGACGAAGTCCTGGTTCAAAATCAGTACTTATCTTTAGATCCTTATATGCGTGGCCGTATGTCGACGGCTAAAAGTTATGCCGATCCGCAAGCGTTAGATAAAACGATGATCGGTGCCACCGCGGGAACGGTGCTTGCATCGAAACATGCTGAATTTAAGGTTGGTGATGATGTGGTTGGTATGTTGGGTTGGGCAGAAATGGGTGTTGTGCATGGACGAGAATTAAGGCGCGTCGATGCGAAGATTCCGTTATCGGCTTATTTAGGCGTCGTTGGTATGCCCGGTGTGACTGCCTGGTATGGTGTGAATAAAATTCTTCAGGCTAAAGCCGGACAAACTTTAGTCGTGTCAGCCGCAAGTGGTGCAGTAGGTAGCGTGGTCGGACAATTAGCGAAGTTAAAGGGCTGTCACGTTGTCGGTATTGCCGGCGGTGAAAAAAAATGCCGTTATGTAACAGAGCAACTTGGGTTTGATGCTTGTGTCGATTATCAACAAGCTCAGGCGAAAAAAGAGTTATTAATCAACTTACAAGCGAGTTTGCAAGCAGCAACACCGGACGGCATTGATTTATTGTTTGAAAACGTCGGTTCAACTATTTTAGATGCGAGCCTGGCTTGCTTAAATCCGCATGCAAAAATTGCGCTGTGCGGAATGATTGCGGGATATAACAGCGTAGCGACACCACTTCAAAACAGCAGTAAATTATTAACCATGCGCGCTTCTTTGCAAGGTTTTATCGTGACGGAACACATGGAAATATGGCCGCTAGCGTTGCAAGAATTAGCTGGTTTAGTTGCGAGCGGAAAATTGAACTACCACGAAACAATCGCACAAGGTTTAGCCGCTGCGCCGGAGGCGTTTATTGGTTTATTGGGTGGGCAGAATTTGGGGAAGCAGTTGGTGAAGTTATGTTAATAATTAATGTCTGGATTAAATGATGACGATCAATATCACGTTGAATAACTGGACCATCCAAAAAGAAGCAGCGCGTTTTGTGCGAGAGAAAGTCTTCGTTATCGAACAGCAAATCCCGCTTGAAATGGAGATGGATAAATCGGATGAGTTCTGTATCCACGCCGTTGCTAGCGATGGGGCCGGAAAACCAATCGGCACCGGACGTTTGCTCCCGGACGGACATATCGGACGAATGGCAGTACTGGCAAGTGCGCGCGGAACTGGAATTGGTGGTCAGCTTCTGCAAAGCCTGATGCAGGCTGCAAAAGAACGTGGAGATAAGCGCGTTGTGTTAAGCGCGCAAATTCAGGTAGAAGGCTTTTACGTGCGCTATGGTTTTAAGGTTATTGGCGAAGAATATGTGGAAGCAGGTATTAAGCATATTGATATGGAACATTGTTTGTAGGATGGGCACGTCTTTGTGCCCACGATTCTATAATTCACCCTTCAAATTTTTACTAAGGTCACCTCATGAATTCTGCAATTAATCGCTTAGAAATGTTTATCTTCTGGAGCCGCTGGATACAAGCTCCACTTTATCTCGGGCTGATTGTTGCTCAGGTTGTTTATGTTTATCTTTTTTTGAATGAGCTGGCCCATCTGGTGCAAAACGCTTTTGGTAACACTCAGATTAATGAAACTGAAGTCATGCTGATTGTGCTGGGTTTGATTGATGTGGTGATGATCGCTAACCTGCTAATCATGGTGATCATCGGCGGTTATGAAACTTTCGTTTCGCGTCTGCATCTGAATGACCATCCAGACCAGCCGGAATGGTTATCGCATGTCAATGCCGGTGTGCTAAAAATTAAATTGTCCGCAGCCATTATCGGTATTTCATCGATCCATTTGCTCAAGACGTTTATTGCCGCAGGCAATATCAATGAGCACACTATTAAGTGGCAGGTGATTATTCATGTGGTGTTTTTATTGTCTGCATTGGCGATGGTGTGGGTAGACCGGATCATGAATCAGACTCTGGTGTTGTCGAAACAAGTTCAACATTGATGTGTTGCTTATCAGGAAAATAAATATGAAACCATCTGTTGCTCTCAAAAAAAATCGTACTGCGGTGTGTGAAATTACAAGCCGGTTTCACACAACTAATCCACGTGTGTTTGGTTCGGTTTTGCATGGAGATGATAAAGAAGGCAGTGACCTTGATTTGTTGGTTGAGCCAACCAGTCAAACTACCTTGATGGATATTGGAGCAATTCGTTATGAGCTTCGCCGGTTATTAGGTGTCAATGTTGACGTTTTGACGCCCGGAGCGTTACCCGATAGTTTCAGGGCGCAGGTACTTGCTGAGGCAAAACCGGTATGAGCAAAACTGATTATTTACGCGTAACGGACTATTTGCGCCATATCGTGGAAGCGATTGAACGTATTGATCGTTTTACGACAGATATGACAGAAGTGCAGTTTCCTGGCGACGAAAAAACGCAAGACGCTGGGGTCGCAGCGTTGAAATCATTGGTGAAGCGTGTAACAACATCGTCAAAAAGCGTCCAAAGTTCGCTGCGCAACACGATGAAATTCCTTGGGGTTTCGCCTACGAAATGCGTAATGCCCTGGCGCATGGATACCACAAAGTAGATTTTCAACTGGTTTGGAATACCATTCACAATAACTTATATACCCTCCTGGATCAGGTGAAGCATGCTTTAGCTGCAATAGAAGAGTGAGCTTTTGCGTAGATATCGAGGAAACCCCGTAATGAAAAACATCCCGGCTCACCAAGATGACGATGACGAGCAAACCAGCACCTTGTTACAAATTCCACCCGGCGCAAAAAACTACATCACCGTGCACGGTTATTTGGCGATGAAAAATGAATTGTTGCAGTTAATTGACGTGGCACGGCCGGAAGTGGTCAAGATTGTTTCCTGGGCGGCGTCTAACGGCGATCGTTCTGAAAATGGGGATTACATTTATGGAAAAAGACGGTTGCGTGAGATAGACCGCCGAATCCGATTTTTAACCAAACGTTTAGATTTAGCTGAAGTTGTTGACCCACGAATTCATCATGGATCAGATCAGGTATTTTTTGGTGCCACTGTCAAATATGAAAATCAGGCAGGTGTTGAACATGAGGTGACGATAGTCGGCGTCGATGAAATTGATCCGCTGCGTGGAAAAATTAGCTGGGTTTCACCGATGGCCAGAGCATTGAACAAAGCACACGAAGGCGACACTATTACGCTGCAAACGCCGGGTGGTTTGGATGAAATTACGTTGTTGAAAGTCACTTATCCTGCTTGAGGGGGCGATCTGTAGGGTGGGCACGCTTTTGTGCCCACCATGCTTGAGAATGCGAGACCGTTAATAATGATGAACCGTTGCAAAGCCAAGGATTTTTTTGTGCATCTCAGTAATCAACCATGGTGGGCACAAAGACGTGCCCACCCTACGAGGTTACTGCAATGCTAATGTGTCCAAAAGGAAACGTTTTTCCATAAAGTAACTTCAAGAAATCACTTTGCAGTAGTCAGTAAATTTTGCCTGGGCTAGCATGATGTTTTACTTTCACGGGTGTGAAGTGCATGGCTTATATCCCCAAACTGTTATTGGTTGTTTCAGGTATTTTCCCCGCTTTTTACGCATACGCATCTGTTCCTCAGAAGGATTACGATGCTGTCGTTCAAACCACCCGGGGTAACCTGTCTGCCGGGCAACTAGCTGCTGCGATAGACCAGTTGCGGCTGTGGCATCTGGCTGATCCGCAAGATAAACGCGTTGTTTATGATCTCGCTGTGTTGCTCGATAAGGCGGGCGATTATCAAGCTGCCGAGTCGTATTACCAGCAGATTATTCAGGCAAACGCGCCGGCTTATGCGATTAATGCAGTTGCGCATGCTGCGCTGAAAAATAAGCATTTTCCGGAAGCGGAAGCGGCATATCAATTATTAATTCGTAAAACACCTGACGATATCAATGCCCATGTCGGTCTGGTGTACGCATGGATGGGACAACAACGCATTCAACAAGCATTTGATTATGCTAAGCAGCATTTGCCTAAAAGCGAAGAACTCTATTCCGTTAAAGATGTGCCTATGCTGGTTGCGTTGGCGGAAATAGAGGAAGAACGTAAAGATTGGTTGCAGGCCGCCAGCATTTATCAACAAGTAGTAAAACTGAATCCAGAATCCCGATACGCAAGAAGAGGGCTGGTTTTTACGTTGAGCAAGGCTGGCATGCCTGCTCTGGCTAAACAACATGCTGATCGCTATCCATCCGAATTTACTGAGGCTGAAAAATATCAGTTAGCTCATGACAGCGCTGCGGAGACTATCCGTTTTGGTGAAGCGCAAACAGCTTACGACCATAAACCGGCACGCTTTAATACAACTGATATTGCTCTGGCTCAAAATAAAGCAGTAGCAGCTGAGTTTGGAGATTTAAACAAAACAAAATTTGACCGGCTGGTTGCGTTGAAAAATCGTGGTGACATGCATGGAGTGGTACAGCTTTATCGCACGTTGGTTGACGCCAATATCACCACGCCGCCTTATGTGAAATTCGCTGCCGCAGATGCTTATTTATTCCTGGAGCAACCCAAAACTGCGCGTGACCTGTATCTGCAGGGATTGAAAGAATATGGTGTTGGCGATCGCGATGCATTGCAGGACACAAAAATCTCACTGATGTATGCCTACAGCGAAGCAGGGCAATATCAAGAAGCAGAAACATTGGCAGATGAGATATTAGCCATTCAGCCACCAGTTATTTATAAAGGCATACCTAGTTTAGAGCAGGGAAATCCTAATTATTTGCTGGCCTATGTTAACAAAGTCAAATCGGACACGTACCATGACCGGCTTGACAAGGCAGAGGATCAGTTAAAAATAGTGCGTGCCCAAGCGCCTTTCAATAACAATGTCTGGTCTTCCTGGGCTTTGCTGCAATCAGTCCGTGAACATCCGCGTGCTGCGCTTGATGAATTTTCGTTGATGGCGATTGATAATCCTGACTCGTTTGACGCTACCGTTGGGCGAGGCGAAGCGTTGTTGTCTCTGAACGAGTTTGCCCAGGCTAAACCATTGTTGCCTCCACTGTTGGCAGCAAATCCGGAAAACAAGGAAGTGTTCGATTACGCGGAAAAGCTGAAAAATTACGACCGGCCTTTTTACAAAATCGAGTCCACGTTTGGTCAGGGTGAAGTCCCCAACGGCGCTGATTCGGTGGTGGACGCTATCATTTATTCCGCACCATTAACCAATGTGCTGGGTGGTTATTCAGGCGATCATTTTCGTTTGCTCAGCCATTTGGTGTATGCCAGAGGCGACACGCCAGATGATGTGACTGTGTCGCGCACTCGTCTGGGTGTCGGATTAGATTACCGGGCGCGTGATTTCAGTGCCGAGGCAGAAATTAATCATACCTTGAACAATCCCCATTCCAACGGCATAGCGTTACGACTCGATTGGGCTATATCCGATGCCTGGCAGATGCAAGCGGCTGTCGATACGAACACCATCGATCTGCCTGCCGAAGCATTGGCTGCAGATATCACCGCGAAAGAGGTGAAACTGAATCTGACCTGGGTTAAGAACGAATCGCGCAAAGCGGGTGGTGACATTTCCAGCACGCGTTTTTCAGATAGCAATGTGCGCCGTATGGCAGACATCTGGTGGATGGAACGCTGGATCAGCACGCCCGTTTTTAAATTTGATACGCGTCTTTCTTTTGCGACGTCAACGAATAGCGAACCCAACCGTAATTATTTCAATCCTGAGCGCGATAGGGAAGTCGATCTGGAATTAAAGGCGGAATGGCTGAACTGGCGCCACTATCGCCGCTCCTTCACACAAGGTGCTGTCGTCAATGTGGGCAATTATTGGCAGCAAGGTTTTGGTTCCGGTGCCACAGCAGGAATACGTTATGAACACCAGTGGACTTTTGAAAATGAAATGGAAATTACCTATGGCGTCGGACGTAATTTTCAACCTTATGACGGCATCAGAGAATTTCGTAATTTTATTTATCTGAATTTATCCGGGCGGATCTAATGAGCGGTTCATTAATGAAAAAGCGAAACAAAGCACACATCAATCTGAAAAATGGTTGGTACTACCTGCTCATGATGTTGGCTGTACTGTTTTTCCTCAATGGAAAGGCGCATGCGCAGGCTTCAGAACCTTCTCTGCCAAATTTACAATTAAACGCGGTACCGCCACCTAATGATCCACCGCAAAGTTTTCGGGTGTTATCCTGGCACGATATTCGCGATAACTTATGGGAACTGCCTGAATTTCCGCCAGACTCGACGGCAATTGGAACGAGAGAGTTGGCAGGTCAGTTTACCTGGCTGAAGAAAAATGGCTATCACCCGGTCAGTCTGCAACAAATTATCGACGCCCGTGCCGGACGTTCTACACTGGCCGATAAAGCGGTATTACTGACCTTCGATGACGGTTATAAAAGCGTGTACACCAAGGTATTTCCTTTGCTGAAATTGTTCAATTTTCCGGCCCTGATTGCGATTGTCGGTTCGTGGCTTGAGACGCCGGCAAACGAGTTGGTCGCTTATGGTGACAGTCAGCTTCCGCGTGATCAGTTTGTCGATTGGGATGAAGTTCGCACCATGATGAACTCCGGGCTGGTCGAGGTAGCTTCGCATAGTTATGGTTTGCATAAAGGTATCGTCGCCAACCCTCAGGGCAGTTTATTGCCTGCGGCAATTTCACGCCTTTATGATCCAAAAACCGCAACTTATGAGACCGATGCGGAATATACCAGGCGTATCAAAACAGATTTACAACGCAATTCAGATTTAATTGAACGTAAGTTGCACAAACGGCCGCGCGCTATGGTTTGGCCTTACGGCAGCTATAACCAGGAATTAACTGTTTTGGCAGATGAAGTGGGCATGCCCGTGACAATGAGCCTGGATGCGGGAACAAATACGCCGGCCACCCCTCTTAATCAGATGAAACGTTCGTTAATTACCTTCGATTTCGACCCAAAATTAGATGACTTCATAGAAACCCTGCATCAACTTGTCAGTCATACCGATCGGAAAACACCGGTGGAGCGTGTGATTCACCTTGATCTTGATTACATCTACGATCCCGATCCGGTGCAGCAAGAAGCCAACCTCTCCAAATTACTTGATCGCATGCAGCGCCTGAAACCGACCACAGTGTATTTGCAGGCATTTGCCGATCCGGATGGTGATGGCGTAGCTGACGCCGTGTATTTCCCCAACCGCCATTTACCGGTGCGTGCCGATTTATTTTCGCGTGTCGCCTGGCAAATCAGCGATCGTATTGAAGTCAAAGTGTATGCATGGATGCCTGTCATGGCGTTTAAATTACCTGCTTCCGATCCGGCAGCTTCACGTGTCGTAGAAACCATGCCGGGTGCTCCCGCTGCAGCTTCGAGAAACCGTTATCATCGCTTGTCTCTATTTGATCCGCTGGTGCGTAAAACCATTATTGAGATTTATGCCGATTTAGGTAAATCGGCCATATTTGATGGCGTCTTATTTCATGATGACGCAACGTTATCCGACTATGAAGATGCTAATCCTGCGGCGCTGGAATATTATCGTGAACATTGGCAGTTACCAGATTCAATCGAAGCAATTCGTAGCTCGCCACAGATGATGCAGCGCTGGACAGAGAAAAAGACCGCCTTTATTGATGCGTTTACGGTCACGTTAGCCAACAAGCTACGTGAATATCAGCAGACGCTGCTCACCGCACGAAATCTGTACGCACAAGTTGTTTTAAATCCGGCTTCGGAAGAATGGTTTGCGCAAAGCTTGCCGAATTTTTTAGCAACCTATGATTTCACCGTCATCATGGCTATGCCCTACATGGAAGGGAAGGAGGCTGAGCAGGATCCTGATAAATGGCTGGATCAATTACAGCAAAAAATACAACGCATTCCTGGCGCATCAGAAAAAACGATCTTTGAACTGCAAAGCCGTGACTGGAAAACCGGCCAGCCAATACCGACGAAAACGCTGGCGAAACAACTGCGTCAATTGCATTTGAAAGGAATCCGCAATTTTGGTTATTACCCAGATGATTTTCATACCAACATGCCGGACGAGGATCTCATCAAACCGGTTATTTCTGCTGAAACCAGCTTGACGGGGAGGTAGCGATGAGTTCACAAATATTCTTATTCGATTTCGCTTTTTACTACCCATTGTTCATGGCTTACTTATGGATGATCGGTGGCATAACTTATTACTGGCACCATGAGCGCAAAAACCACCGTATCCAAGATCCGCTGTCACTGTTAAAAGAAATGCCTTTGGTGTCGGTGATTGTTCCTTGTTTTAATGAGGAAGATAACATCCATGAAGTTGTCGAAACGCTGTCCGATTTAAACTATCCTGACTACGAAATCATTTGTATTAATGACGGCAGTAAAGATAAAACCGGCGCTATGCTGGATGAGCTCACCAAAACGCATCCCAAATTACGCGTGATTCATCAGGCAAAAAATCAAGGCAAAGCGGTTGCTCTGAACACGGCAACGCTGGTGGCCAAAGGAGAATTTTTGCTATGCATGGATGGCGATGCTATTCTTAATCGTGACATCATTCCATGGATGCTGCACCATTTTGAAGACGGACACCGCGTCGGTGCCGTTACCGGAAATCCACGCGTGCGTACTCGTTCCACTTTGTTGGGACGCTTACAAGTTGGTGAGTTTTCGTCGATTATCGGTCTGATAAAACGAACCCAGCGTATCTACGGCCGGATATTTACTGTCTCTGGCGTAGTAGCGATGTTCCGGCGGCGCGCATTATTGGAAATTGGTTTTTGGAGCGCCGACATGTTGACCGAAGATATCGACATCAGCTGGAAGCTGCAAACCCGTCACTGGGATATTCGCTTCGAGCCTCATGCCGTTTGCTGGATTTTGACACCGGAAACCCTGGCTGGACTATGGAAACAACGTCTGCGTTGGGCAATGGGTGGAATTCAAGTGATCCAAAAATATTCGCATACCCTGTTTGCATGGCGTGAACGTCGCATGTGGGTAATTTTTGCAGAATACGTGATCTCGGTTTGTTGGGCCTATTCGATGGCCGCGATCATTGCAATTTGGTTGATCGGGTTTGTTGTAGAGCTGCCATTACCTTGGCAAATTTCAGTCATTCCAAACTGGCAAGGCGTTTTGATCGGGACGACGTGCATATTGCAAATATTAACGAGCATGTTGCTGGACCGTCGGTACGACCACAAAATATTCCGTCATTTTTTCTGGTTGATCTGGTATCCGGTGGCCTATTGGTTACTCACTATGGCGACGATGGTCTGGGCCGTACCCAAAACATTCATCCGTAAACGTGGCATGCGTGCTCTGTGGGTGAGCCCGGATCGCGGTTTGCGTACCTCAACTGCGCCATCTGGACCTTTGACAAAAGCAAAGTCACATGAAAACACTGATCTTTGAAACACCGAAGCTTTCTCCGTTACCCAATCGAATTGCGTGGGCGTTTTTCACGGCTTTTTTTTGGATCGTGTGGATTTATTTATGGATGCCATTCATTACGCTATTGCTGTGGTGGCTTGGATTTACTTCTATTTATAAATATTTTCTACATATCTCCTCCAAAGAGTTGGTTGATTTTCAAAATGTGATCATTTTTTATATGATCGTGATCAGTGTCTTGGCCGGCAGCTTGTTAGGGTGGGCAGGATTGGAATTTTTGCGGTTTCGACATGTTCATAAACGTCACCGGCCATCGCCTACCAAGATAGAGGAGTTAGCTACATTTGCAGAAATTCCGACGGAGAAACTGATCGAATTGAACTCAGTACGACGGATGATCGCGCATCATGATGAACATGGAAAATTTCTGTATGCGGAAATGGAGTAGCGCATTAATTATTCACCAGACTCGTCACCAAAAGTCGTCACGATCAAATTACGCAACCATTGATTTCCCTGGTCCTCGTTGTAGCGTCGGTGCCAAAAAATGTTAGTTTGTAAATCAGGCAAACGCAGCGGTGTGATTTGGTAATGTAGTTTGAACGGCATGACGGCACTCTCGGCCAGCTTTTGTGGCACGGTAACAAGTAAGTCACTGTTGCTGATGATGTAAGGTACAGCCGTAAAATGCGGCACGCTAAATTTCACTCTTTTCACTATCCCCGCTTTTTCTAATCGCTGGTTAATCCGGTCATACGGACTTTCATTCGATGCCACCAGCAGATGTTCCGCAGCTAATAATTTTTTCAATGTGATGGCTTCTTTGGCTAATGGATGTTTGGCGCGCATCATCACTACGTAATTTTGTTGGAATAATCTACGTTGAAATAAGGCTTCAGAAACCGCATTGGCATTAAAAGCCCCTATCGCCACATCGATTTTTCCTGATCCTAATTCGCTCATTAAATTCAATTTGTCCGTACGCTGTGTGCTGATGCGAATATTGGGTGCTGACTTTGCCAATTGCTTGATGAGTATCGGCATGAAATACAACTCAGCGACATCGGTCAACGCAATCATAAAATGGCGTGAACTGCTGGCCGCATCAAAATTTTCCTGCACATTCATTGCTTGCGTCAGTCCGTTTAATGCCAGGCGGATTGGTTCCGCCAATTGATCTGCAAACGGTGTTGGTTGCATACCGTCTTTGGTGCGCACAAATAACTGATCATTAAAAGTTTGTCGTAAACGCGCTAACGCATTGCTCACTGCGGGTTGGGATAAATTCAGTTTTTTTGCAACGGAAGAGATTTGTTGTTCCCGAAAAATTTCGTTGAAAACGACGAGGAGATTTAAGTCGATATTGCTTGGATCTGGCATGAGGCTCCTTAAGGATTATTCATATTATAAATGGAGTGTATTTTAGTATTTATTTTTATGGAACGTTAAAATGATGAATAAACTAATGAACGTTGATTCCTTAGCTCCCTCTCCCGTTACGCGGGAGAGGGGGACGGATCGCGCGATTTCATAAGAGTGGATAGCAAATTGAAAATTATAGGAGAGCAAAAATGACCCAAAAATACCAAACCGGCTTCGGCAATGAATTCGCCACCGAAGCATTAAAAGACACTTTACCGGTCGGCCAAAATTCACCGCAACGCGTTGCGCATGGTTTGTATGCGGAACAAATTTCCGGAACCGCATTTACCGCGCCGCGCAGCCATAATCGCCGCACCTGGATTTATCGGATTCGCCCAGCGGTAATGCATGGCGAATTTAAACAAATTGAAAACAAACGCATCGTCAGCGAGTTCAACCAGGTGCCAGCCACGCCAAATCAATTGCGTTGGGCTCCATTGCCCATGCCAACAGAATCAACTGACTTCGTCGCAGGTTTAACGACTATGGCCGGAACCGGTACACCCGACGCGCAAACCGGTTGTGCAATTCATTTGTACGCAGCCAATGCTGACATGACTAATCGTTATTTTTATTCCGCCGACGGTGAATTACTCATCGTCCCGCAGCAAGGTCGCTTGTTAATCAAAACTGAGCTCGGATTTTTAGAAATAGAGCCACAAGAAATCGCCATTATTCCGCGTGGCATTCGTTTTCAAATCCTGCTGCCAGACGGCTGTGCGCGTGGTTATGTCTGTGAAAATTATGGCAGCGCTTTACGTTTGCCTGATTTAGGCGTGATCGGTTCTAACGGTTTAGCCAATCCGCGTGACTTTGAATTTCCTGTAGCGCAGTTTGAAGATAAAGAGGGCGAGTTTGAATTAATCGCCAAATTTAGCGGCCATTTATGGCAAGCAAAAATCGATCATTCTCCGCTGGACGTAGTGGCGTGGCATGGAAATTACGCGCCATGTAAATATGATTTGCGTCGCTTTAATACGATCGGTTCTATCAGCTACGATCACCCGGATCCATCCATCTTTTTGGTATTGCAATCGCAAAGTGATACGCCTGGTGTGGATACGCTGGATTTTGTCATCTTCCCCCCGCGTTGGTTAGCAGCAGAAAATACCTTCCGTCCACCTTGGTTTCATCGTAATATTGCCGCCGAATTTATGGGTTTGATTCACGGTGTCTATGACGCCAAAGCGGAAGGATTTGTACCAGGAAGTTCGAGTATGCATAATTGCATGTCAGGTCATGGGCCAGATGCGCAAACGTTTGAAAAAGCATCTGCAAGCGATACCTCCATACCGCAAAAAGTAGCTGACACGATGGCTTTTATGTTTGAAACACGCACCATATTACGACCAACGCGTTTTGCGATGGAGTCACCGCAACGTCAAAAAAATTACGGTGAATGCTGGCAAGGCTTAACTAAACATTTTGTAGCCAGATAATTCCGTAGGGTGGGCACGTTTTTGTGCCCACCATGGTTAAAACATCGCGGTAAGTCAACATGACGTATACGTTGATAAGCTATGGATTTTTATCGGCGAGATCAATGATCAACGATGGTGGGCACAAAATCGTGCCCACCCTACGAAAAACAACTTCACATCGGAAAAATAATGACCTTATCTCTCAACGCAACTCACAATCCATCGCTTAAAAGTTGGGTTCAGTCAGCAAACCAGGCTGATCAGGATTTCCCAATTCAAAATTTGCCATTTGGCGTTTTTACTACCGCTAAGCAATCGCAACCGCATGTTGGCATAGCGATTGGCGACGCCATTTTAGATTTAGCAGTAGTGGCGAAAGCAAATTTAATTAACTGTGCTGATACGTCGGTGTTCAGTTCACCAAGCCTGAACGAATTCATTCAGTTGGGCGCCAAAGTGTGGAGTGACGTGCGCGCACAAGTGAGTGATTTATTGCGTGCAGATAATGCCGGGTTGCGTGACAACGTTGAATTGCGTAATCAGGCATTAATCGCACAAAGCGCAGCGCAGATGTTATTGCCAGTAAAAATTGGTGGTTACACTGATTTTTATTCATCCAAAGAACACGCTACCAATGTAGGTTGCATGTTTCGCGATCCCAAAAATGCGTTGCTGCCGAATTGGTTAGAAATCCCGATCGGTTATAACGGCCGCGCTTCTTCGGTAATTGTGAGCGACACTCCAATACGCCGTCCAAATGGTCAGATGAAAGCACCGACGCAGGATCGTCCTGTCTTTGGCCCATGCAAAAAATTGGATATTGAATTAGAGACCGGCTTCATCATTGGTCGTGGTAATGCGCTGGGTGAACCAATATCTGGTGCAGATGCTGATCAACATATTTTTGGCATGGTGCTGTTAAATGACTGGAGTGCGCGCGATATTCAAACCTGGGAATACGTTCCGTTAGGCCCATTCAATTCCAAAACATTTGCCACCTCGATTTCACCCTGGATAGTTACGATGGAAGCGTTAGCGCCATTTCGGGTCGCTGCGCCAGCGCAAGAGCCACAACCTTTGCCTTATTTACTGAACAAATCAGGTGAAAAACAAGGTGTGGATATTCATTTGGAAGTGCAATTGAAACCAGAGAATAGCAACCAGGCCAGCACTATTTGCCGTACCAATTTCAAACACATGTATTGGAGTATGGCGCAGCAATTAACCCATCACACGGCTTCTGGCTGCAATACGAATGTCGGTGATTTAATGGGTTCCGGCACGATTAGCGGACCGACGCCAGATTCATTTGGTAGCTTGCTTGAGTTGTCCTGGAATGGTGCAAACCCATTGAAGTTAGCAGATGGAAGTACGCGTCAGTTTATTGAAGACGGTGACGAAGTAACGCTCAGCGGTTGGGCGCAAGGCGATAACTATCGGATTGGTTTTGGATTGTGTCGGGGGAAAATTTTGCCTGCATTACTGACAGAGTAGACAGATACTAAAAAGTAGCAGGCGACCAAAGCAACCGGCTTTGATCTCCTGCTGTAATGTATCCTCCGCCACTCAAGATACCGGATCGAATGACAATGCGACCGGCTATTTTTCTACCCGGACTGGGTGAGTTACCATGACACTGGCTATATCACCTCCTCATGCCTTGCCAGACAAAAAAATAATCAGTGTATTTACTTTCTATCTGGAAATTGTTGTGTTGGGGTAACCAGGTACTCCAATACGAGGAGGACGCGCTTTAGAAATTCGTTGCTCCAATTCTTCCATGCTCAGACCTTTCAATGATTTAGTCGAGACACCGGGATATTTGATTTCGAAATCTTGTGTGCTAAGTGTATCTAAGTCAGCACGTAGTTGTTTCAGATTAAGTTCAGCAGCCATTATGAAAACTCCTTTAAAAGACCTTCACTTTCCTGACGCCAATTACGTTGGCGTAGCGGTGCAATAAAAAAGCCATCTTGCACATTGTGATTTTGTGCATGTCTAAAACAAAATTTGGCGTACTTTGAAGGATAAATATTTCTATTGTGATGTCATTCCTATAGAAAAAATTAATCGCCAATCTGCGGTTGAAACAACGATGACTAATTTACTTAAACGTTACTTGAGCGTTTCACATTGACATTTCCGGGATGGAGTACACAATCAATGTGAGTGCCAGTCATATGGCAACGTTGCTTCACGTATTTCAGGCGGAAAAATAGCCGGTCGCATTATCAAATTCGATCTGGCATCTTGAGTGGCGAGGGGGGATATATCATGGAGTCGGATATTTTTATCACTGATGGCGATGCCTTGATGTCATTGACCGTACTCTCCAGTCATCCAATTTTTTCCGCTTTTTCAACGCAGAGTTTGATGGAATTAATTAGTGGTGGCACGGTGAATAGCTATCATGCAAATGAGGTTGTTGTGAATGAAGGTGATCTGGTTGACGCCGTTTTTTTTATTCTACGCGGGCAATGTGAGATAAGAAAACACATCGTCAGTGCATCCGGTGAAGCTATCGAACAACCTATTGCCACGTTAAGGGAAGAGGAAAATATTGGCTTAAGCGAAGTTGGACTGTTTTCATCAACGGGAGTCCGGACGGCTTCGGTGGTGGCGCTATTGGCTACAAAGGCTTTATGTCTTAGCGTAAAAATGTTCCGTGACTTTTTAAAAGACCACCCCAATGCAGGTGAAACATTTGCTGAACAACTTGATTTGTTAATGCGCATGCATTTTATTAAATCAGTGGCGCCTTTTGCTTCTATTTCTAATCAACATATCAGGCTCATTGCTGAACAAATTGAAGAAGAATCCGTTTCTGCAGGTACAACGATCTTTGAGCAAGGTGAATCCGGTGATGCTTGTTACATCATTACGGCGGGTAAGGTAGAAATTTCCAGACGTTCGGGTGAGAGCCGCTCAAAAATTGTGGCTACGTTAGCGGAAAACGCCATTTTTGGTGAATCTGCTTTGCTTATGGATGCGCCGCGGAACGCAACAGTTCGGGTCATTGAACCGACTACATTATTAAAAATAGATAAGGTGATGTTTAACGGAATAACACATCAGCACGTGAATGCTCAGGAAGCTTCCATGCATCTGCAACTAAACCGTTGCCGGCCACTGAAACTGAATAATATTGATGTGTACAAACAAAAAAATGTCGATGGTGAGGAAATCACCGTACTGAGAAATACAGAACTTGGACATTATGTACAACTCTCTGAGCATGGATTATTTTTGTGGAGTCTTCTGGATGGCGAGTTAAGCATTAATGAGATTGCCCTTCAATTCTTCCGACAATTTAATGTCTTTCATGTCGACGATATCGCAAGCCAGATTATTAATTTGCACAATGCGGGCTTTATTGAATTAAATCGCAATGAGATAGCCAGCCCGGCTGATGAAACCGAGGTAAGCCTTCTTTCTAAATTACGAAAAATAATGGAATACCGGGTTCTCTTTGGAAATGCGGATGAATGGGTGAGCAGAAATTTTAATCGTGTTAGCTGGGTATTTTATTCAAAGGTCGCATTAATAGTGTGGCTATTGGTTGTTGTGGCTGGATTTGCTTCGTTCGTTGTTCATTTCGGGTGCACTTTTGATTTGTTGGCAGCGTCTCCTTATAAGTGGACTCTGTTCTTAATACCGGTTTTTTTGGCCGTCCTGACTATTCCTCTCCATAAATTGGCGCATGCTTTTACGACCAAGTATTACGGCCGGAAAGTGCATTGTTTCGGGTTAGGTTGGTATTGGCTTTCACCTTTTGCGTATTGTGATACTTCCGATATGTGGTTAAGTTCACGAAAGCAGCGGGTGATAGTGGATTTGGCTGGCGTGTATTTGAACGCCATGTTGGCGGGATTAGCTGGTGTGTGTGCCTGGTTTTTATTTCCCGTTTATCCGGACATGGCGATTATTCTGGAGCTATTCGCATTAAGTTCGTATCTGTTTATTCTTGCGCATTTGAATACGGCAGTTGAGCTGGGCGGCAGTTATGCATTAATGAATGGCCTCGATAAACCTGATTTGCGGCTATCTTCCATCAAATGGATAATCAGGTTATTTTCTTCTCAGGACACCAGGAATTTATTGACGTGGGAAAGCATTAAAGCGCATTACAAAGAAGAGATTTATTGGTTGATTACGTTGATTAATTTGTTTGTTGTGGGTACCGTCGTTCCGTATGTGGTGTTGAATTATTTGTTGTTTGGTTTGTTTGGTATAAGTAATCCAGCTCTTGCGATTGGAATGACGATAGTTGTCGTCATCGTTTCTTCAGTTGGTATTTATAAAGAAATTCTTTTGAGGCTTTCTTCAAAGACGATTCCTTAGCGTAGGGTGTGGATCAGGCGAAGCCGTAATCCACCGTTTCGGCTGCCATGTGGATTGCGGCTTCGCCTGATCCACACCCTACGGCGTTTCTAATACGCTGTATCCGAAACAACTTGACCCACTACATTGCCGTTCTATTATTCAGTAGGGAAGTCGATAAAAAGGGTATAAATCATGCCAGATGCGTTGATCTGTGACGGTGACGTAGTAACGTGTCAGTCAGTTCTTTCCGGCCATCCTCTTTTTTCTGCTTTTTCAGCCAGTCAGCTGCATGGGCTGATTCGCGATTCCGCTGTACGTACTTATCAAACCAACGAAGTCATTGTCAATGAAGGCGAGTTCATCGACGCGGTTTACTTCATTCTGAGGGGTAAGTGTGAGGTAAGAAAGCGCATTTCCCTTATTGCATCGGATAAACCGCCGGAGGATCAACCTGTTGCTACGTTAAGCGAAGGGGAGAACGTTGGTCTCAGCACCGCTGGTCTGTATTCCGCGACAGGAAGCAGAACAGCGACGGTGGCGGCGTTGACGGACGTGATGGTGTTACGTTTGGATATAGAAATACTGCATCGCTTTTTGCAAGATCATCTGAGTGCGGATAACATTGTTGCCGGGCAACTGAACATGCTCCGGCGTATGCATTTCATCAAATCGGTAGCACCATTTGCTGCCATATCAAACCAAAACCTCTGGCAGATTGCGGAACAAATTACAGAAGAAACCTTTCCTGTTGGCATGACCATCTTTGAGCAGGGCGATCAGGGAAAGAGTTGTTACATCATCGCTGCTGGCAAAGTAGAAATTTCGATTACTTCAAGTGATGGCAATTCCAACGTTCTTGCTGAGTTAGGGGTAAACACTATTTTTGGTGAATCGGCATTGATATCTGACACTCCAAGGAATGCCACAGCGCGTGTCATCGAACCAGCTACGTTATTAAAAATTGATAAGGAATTGTTTAACGAAATAACAGAGCGTAATTCGCATGCCAGGGACGCATTAATGAAATTGCAATTCAAACGTTGCCGCCCGGTGAAGATCAGCCATATTGATCGGTACACGCAAAAGAAAGAAGACGGTACTGAGGTCACCATATTAAGAAATGCAACATTGGGAAAATATTTTCAGCTCTCGGAACAGGGAACGTTTCTGTGGGATCTTCTAAACGGTGAATCTGGCATTAACGATATCGTCATTCAATTTTATCTGCGGTATCAGGTTTTTAATGTGGAAGAAATAGCGAACCAGATTATTAATCTACACAGCGCCGGTTTTGTACAATTAAACATCGATGAAAAAGTGATTTTCAACGATCAAAACATACCGCGTTGGCTTCGTGTTATTTCAAAAATACGAGAGGTAATGGAATTCAGAATGGCATTTGGAAACGCAGATGCATGGGTCACCAATGCGTTTAATCGTGTTGGCTGGATTTTTTTACGATTTGTACGCTAATTATTCTTCTCGGTTTTGTTTCCTTTGCCATGCATTTTGAAATGGCTATTCACGCCTTATCTTCTTCTTCCAGTAAGTGGGGTTTGTTTTATTTATCGAGTTTTTTGGTTGCGTTGACTATTCCTTTACACGAGATAGCACATGCGTTTGCGACCAAGTATTACGGACGAAAAGTGCAATGCTTTGGAATAGGTTGGCTGTGGTTTGGCCCCTTTGCATTTTGTGATACATCGGATATGTGGCTAAGTCCCAAAAAGCATCGGGTGATGGTCGATTTGGCCGGAATATATTTGAATGCCCTATTGGCCGGTATAGCTGGCTTGTGCGCGATTTTTACTGGAGCTGATTATCCGACCGTTACTATTTTGTTAGAACTGTTTGCATTAAGTTCGTACATGATTGTGATTGGTAATCTCGATACCTCATTCGAATTCGATGGCTATTACGCGCTGATGGATGCGTTGGATCAACCCAATTTACGATTAAGCGCTATCAAATGGGGCGTGCAACTTTTCTCTTCTGAAACCCTGACTAATAATGAAAAATCCCGTGTCAAATTAGTGTGGGAAAGCATTAGAGATAATTACAAGGAAGCGATTTATTGGTTAAGCATGTTGGTGAATTTAGTCGTAATTCATATCCTCGTTCCCTACGTTGTGTTGACCTACTTACTAGTGGGTTTATTCGGCGTAACAAATCCGGTATTAGCCATTTTATTTATCGTGCTTGCTGTTTCTCTGTCCTCGTTTGGCATGTACAAAGACGTCATGTTTCGCATGCGACGTTTATCTTAAAATATGGTTCAAATGTGTATAAAAAGAACGCAAAAGTGAAAGGTTTTTGCGGTGCATCGGTTATTTTTCCTGAGTCAAAAGTGCAGGTCATGCCCTGCGTGAAAGACGCAGTGGTATGGTTCCTGTAATTTGGAATTGTCACCGGACAATGTGAGGGCGTTGCGCGGCGGGGCAATCTTTGCGGCTAACTGGAATAACAATGGCCAGGGTGCGTGTCATATCCATCTGGCCTCGAAATAGAATTGTGTGCCCGTTCTGGGCAAACCGGTCTCCGGATTAGATACACAGGTCTCAATTCATTCCTCTCCCGCGATGCTGAGGATTACCCACAGCTGGGAGTACTGTCTGCGCGTATGTGGGTCAGGCCAGCTGAAGCGCCGCCGGAGAAGGGAAATAATGCTGACCGTGCTATTGAGAATAAAGAAAGTGTTAAATGGCTCGACGGTATTGCCGTCGCAGAAGCATCACAGCAACTATGTCCCGATACCGAAATGATTGTCGTGGCAGATCGGGAAGCAGATATTTATGAGGTCTATGCCCGTTGCGTTGACGCAGGAATCAGTTTTGTCATCAGGGCTTTTCGTCAACGACGCCTCGCTGATGAACTCTCTATGGATGTAGCGACACGTTTGCAAAGTGCTCCGGTTTTGGCGCAACAAACCATTGCCGTACCAAAACGCAAGACGCAAAACGCGCGGATGGCACGGGTGCAGATCAAATCGCCTGAAGTGGAATTGATGGCGCCAACACCTCGTAAAAAAACGACGACTCTTCCCGCATTAGCACCAATATGGGCAGTTGAGGTAAGCGAGATCAATCCACCTGCCGGTGTAAAACCTCTTTATTGGTTATTGCTAACAAATAGAGAAGCTGATGACGTCACCAGTGCGATAGAAATAGTTGAAATGTATCGGGCACGTTGGGGCATTGAAGTCTGGCATCGCACGCTCAAGAGCGGATGTAGGGTAGAGGAGAGGCAACTACAAAGTCGGGAGCGCATACAACGCATGATTGCACTTTACGCCATCATCGCCTGGCGCATTATGTATGCAGCATTATTGGCACGTACTACGCCAGATATTCCATGCACCGTGCTGCTTGAACAAGCTGAATGGCAGGCACTTTATTGCCGTATTCAGCAAACACCACTACCCTGCGAACAACCGCCAACGTTACAACAAGTAGTGCGATGGATAGCCAAATTGGGCGGGTTCATTGGCCGTAAAAGTGACGGAGAACCTGGCTCGATGACGATGTGGCGTGGCTTTCAAGTTTTGTATTCAGTGACAGAAATGTTTAAAATTTTTCATCCAGATATCTCATCACAACGGATACACGATGGATGAAAATTCAGACTTATGGGTAACGATTAGCGCGAAGGCGGGAACCCAGTGCGCGTCAGCGCTTTCAACGCTTAAATTTCTCAGCCAGCTCATTATTCACCGCTCAAAAAGGCACTCCGTGCCACTGGATTCCCGCCTACGCGCTAATCGTTACCCATAAGTTTAAAAATGCGACTATTTGGAACTACCCATGAATCTCCATAACAAGGTGGGTCTTAGCCCCCTCTCCCGTTGCGCGGGAGAGGGGGCAAAACCACACGGTTTATTAGCAGTGCAGAATAGTCACGTTTTTAAACTTTTTAAACTTATGGGTAACGATTAGCGCCTACGCGGGAATAACGATTCAAAGGTTTGAATTTTATAAAGTTTTGCTGCACCACGGTATAATCTCAACCTCCGTGCAACCAGCAGAGTGTGATTAGTTAATGCCTCCATCTCGCCTCTGCGTCATCCTTCTCTCATTATGTTGATTCTGCCAGGCTCTAACGCCTTGTCTTCGTTTCGTACTCAAGGTCTTCTTTCCCGTTTGCAAGCACTAGAACCAACGATTGTCGCGGTGACTGGTCGCTTTACGCATTTTGTTGATAGTTCTGCTGCGTTGTCGAAAGACGAAATTGCTCGTTTATCTTCTTTATTAACTTACGGTGAAGCCTACGTTGGCCCTGCTGAGTGTGATAAAAATGGCAGCCTGTTTGTTGTGATTCCCCGTTTTGGAACAATTTCTCCCTGGGCCAGTAAAGCGACTGAAATTGCACAACACTGCGGTATGACGCAAATCAAGCGGATTGAGCGGGGGATTAGTTATCACGTGCAGCTTAAAGGGGGCTTGAGTGCCCTGTTTAGTAGTAAAACATTTTCTATTGAACTATCTCAACAAGTCGCCGCGCTGTTGCACGACCGCATGACTGAAATGGTGCTGCAAAACGAAACGGATGCACAAGGTTTGTTTCAGGAATTAACCGCGCAGCCATTAGCTTTTATTGAGGTGCTGGAGCATGGCGTCGGTGCGTTAATTCAGGCTAATTCGGAATTGGGTTTAGCCTTATCTGACGACGAAATCGGCTATTTGTTCAACGCATTTACCGGGGCTAAACGTAATCCAACCGACGTTGAACTGATGATGTTTGCGCAAGCCAATAGCGAACATTGTCGTCATAAAATTTTTAATGCAGACTGGATTATTGACGGCGTAAAACAAGAGACTTCCTTGTTCGCCATGATTAAAAATACGCACAAGTTAGCACCGTGCGGAACGATAGTCGCGTATAGCGATAACTCGTCCGTTATCGAAGGCGCTACAGTGTCGCGGTTCTACGCGCGTGGTGCAGAAAATATCTATCAAGCCAGCGAAGAATTAACGCATACCTTAATGAAGGTGGAAACACATAATCATCCGACAGCCATCTCACCATTTCCTGGTGCTTCGACTGGCGCAGGTGGCGAGATCCGGGATGAAGGCGCAACCGGTCGTGGTGCAAAACCAAAAGCAGGATTGACCGGATTTACCGTATCCAATTTGCACTTACCAGGAAACGTGCAGACGTGGGAAGAAAATATCGGCAAGCCAGATCGCATCGCCAGCCCGTTGCAAATCATGCTGGAAGGCCCGATCGGCGGCGCATCGTTCAACAACGAATTTGGACGTCCCATTTTAGGCGGCTATTTCCGCACCTATGAACAAAACGTCGCAGGCCAGGTATTTGGCTACCATAAGCCGATCATGATCGCCGGCGGCATGGGCAGCATTTCTGATTTACACACATTCAAAAACGAGTTACCGGTGGGAAGTTTGCTGGTTCAACTCGGTGGTCCCGGAATGCGTATCGGCATGGGCGGTAGTGCGGCATCGTCCATGGCAACGGGCGCCAATACGGCCGATTTGGATTTTGATTCCGTGCAGCGCGGTAATCCTGAAATGGAACGTCGCGCGCAAGAAGTGATTAATGCATGTTGGGCAATGGGTCGTGACAATATTATTTTATCGATTCATGACGTTGGTGCAGGTGGTCTTTCTAATGCGTTTCCAGAAATTACCAATGACGCCAAACGCGGCGCAATTTTTGATTTGCGCCAGATTCCGTTGGAAGAATCTGGCATGGCTCCGAAAGAAATTTGGAGTAATGAATCGCAAGAACGTTATGTATTAGCGATTTTGCCGGAACATCTTGCGCTGTTTCAGTATTACTGTGAACGTGAGCGTTGTCCGTTTGCCGTCGTGGGTGCAGCTACTGAAGCGCGTCAATTAAAGGTAATTGATCGATTACATGAAAATGCGCCGGTTGATATGCCGATGGATGTGTTGCTCGGTAAACCGCCCAAAATGCTGCGTGATGTAAAAACAGTGCCGACTAATTTCCCCGCGCTTGATTTAACCGGAATTTCGCTGGCGGATGTGGCACACAAGGTACTGAGCTTGCCGACAGTGGGCGATAAATCCTTTTTAATCACCATCGGTGACCGCAGCGTTGGAGCAATGTCGGTGCGTGATCAGATGGTGGGTCCATGGCAAGTCCCCGTAGCCGATTGCGCTGTGACTGCCATGAGTTTTGAAGGCTATTTAGGTGAAGCAATGGCCATGGGTGAACGCACGCCATTGGCGGTCGTGAACGCGGCGGCTTCGGGTCGTATGGCGGTGGGCGAAACAATTACCAACTTAATGGCCGCACCGATTGCATCGCTTTCCGACATTAAATTGTCGGCCAACTGGATGGCAGCTTGTGGACAGCCAGGCCAGGATGCGGCGTTATTTGCAACCGTAAAAGCGGTTGGCCTGGAATTATGTCCTGCTCTGGGTTTGTCGATTCCGGTTGGTAAAGATTCGCTTTCAATGCGAACCACCTGGTCGGATGACGGTGTGGATAAATCAGTGACTTCGCCGGTTTCGTTAATCGTTTCCGGCTTTGCACCGGTGACAGATATTCGCGCCAGTCTGACGCCACTTTTAAATCGCGACGCTGGCGAAACTGTATTGATGTTGATTGATTTAGGTCGGGGAAAAAATCGTCTGGCCGCATCAGCGTGTGCGCAAGTTCTTCAACAAACAGGCAACGATGTGCCCGATGTGGACAGCGCGGAAGAGTTGAAAGCGATGTTTACCGCGATTCAACAATTAAATCGTGAACAAAAAATCTTGGCTTACCATGACCGGTCCGATGGTGGTTTATTCACTACCTTGTGTGAAATGGCATTCGCCAGCCGGATGGGTTTAGATATCAATGTCGATATTCTGGCGATGGATATCGGCCATGCAGCAGATAGCGGGGAGGCCAAAAATTGGGCGGGTCAGATTGCGGAACGTCGCAACGAACAAACCATACGCGCTTTGTTTAACGAAGAGTTGGGTGCGGTAATTCAAGTGCGCGCCGGCCAAAGATCGGAAGTCATGGATGTGTTGCGCCAATTTAATCTCGGCGCGTGCAGTCATATCATCGGCAAGCCAACCGCAGGTGCTGATGTTGTCATCACCCGTGATGCAAAAGAAATCTTCCGGCAAAGTCGTACAGAACTGCATCAAATCTGGAGTAAAACAAGTTGGCAAATAGCGCGTCTGCGTGACAATCCGGCGTGCGCTGATGCCGAATATGCACGTATTGCTGATGCCACCGATCCAGGCATGCAACCCGAATTAACATTTGATCCGCAGGACGATATTGCTGCGCCATTTATAGCAACAGGAGTTCGTCCGCGCATTGCCATTCTGCGCGAGCAGGGCGTGAACTCACACGTGGAAACCGCCTACGTGATGCATAAAGCGGGATTCACCGCAGTCGACGTACACATGAGTGATTTAATTGCTGGTCGCGCCAGGCTTGCTGATTTCAATGGAATGATTGCCGTTGGTGGATTCTCTTATGGCGACGTGTTGGGCGCAGGTGAAGGTTGGGCAAAAACGATTTTATTTAATGCGCAACTGACGGAACAGTTTTCTGAATTTTTTCAACGCAAAGATACATTTGGATTAGGTATTTGTAATGGCTGCCAGATGTTTTCAAATCTCAAATCCATTATCCCTGGCGCACACGCCTGGCCTAAATTTACACGCAATAAATCGGAACAATTTGAAGGTCGGTTTGTTATGGTCGAAGTCACCGGCAATCCGTCTATTTTTATGCAAGACATGGCTGGCACACAAACGCCGATCGTAATTTCGCACGGTGAAGGTTATGCTGATTTTTCTACCGTGGGAAATTTACAGGAAGCGATAATTGGTTTGCGTTTTGTGAACAACACAGGTCAGGTGAGTGAGGTTTATCCTTACAATCCAAACGGTTCACCACAAGGAATTGCGGCGGTCACCACAGCAGACGGACGTTTCACTGCAATGATGCCGCATCCCGAACGCGTGTTCCGCACAGCGATACATTCCTGGAGCCCGGCAGGTTGGGGTGATGATTCGCCCTGGATGCGGATGTTCCGAAATGCGCGGAAGTGGATAGGGTAGACAACTACTTTCTACCTTACTCGATAGATTGCCCCCAGACAATGGTGTTAATTGCCGCAGATAATTGAATCAAACTGTACGGTTCTTTCTGGTACGCCGTGATATCTGTGCCTACCTTATCTTGAGGCAGATTAAAGCTCCTGGCAATATCCTGAAGCATGTCGCTAAGCTTCTTAGCCTCTTGTTTAAACCCACCTTGCTCAAGCTGATTAACCTTCCCCTGATAACTCCTGACACTGAATAGTAACGTGTCAGTAGCAAGTTTCATCTCAGGCGGTAAAAGCACATCCTTTGTAAGATTAGCAGGCATAGCATCGAATAGAGAGTGAAGTGGGGAAGGTTTGTCCAGAAGACCAAGGCTTTTCTGAGAATTTATACTGCGCTGTGCGTTGTCTGCTGCAGAGTGTAATGTGAGCAGGAACGTTTCAATGTATCTGCCCGAGTCATTGACCGGTGGGGTTTTTGGTGCGTAGAGGGATGTGGGAGCAAAGTTTATTATATTTACTTTCAATAGGTCGTACTGCTAAGTTACTGATTCAACCGGCGTAACCGCCGGATTGAATCAGCGTCGTGATCGTTCGTGTAAAAAGCGTACCTCAACGATGCACACATGCTTTTTTCTTTCGATCGGAGTCCAGTTTATCGAGAAGCCACAACGTAGCACTATTGTGGAAATCCACGTTAGGGAAAACACGGGGGGAAGGGATTTGTTTCTTAGCTAAATTTGGTGTCGGGGATATTAATTGAGCAGAGGGAGACAGGCAAAAATTGAAAAAAATTATCCATAAAAAGGCACCAAAAATGCTGTCCTTTTTTATTTATTCCAACAATTACTTAATCGTTACGTTTTTATTTAAGACTTCTTTTACGTGTTAATACTAATGAGGACCCCCCCAATTTACCTGTTATTGAATAGTTGAAATGATGTGGAACTTTTATTCAACAAAAGGTTTTAAATGGTTCCTGCTTTTCCGGGATCATTACCCCGGACTAAGAGTAAGCGATATCAAACTGCTGCGCCGAAAGCTCACCATCTGGTTCCATTATTCACAAACACAATCTCTGCTTTTATGCATGAACGAGATCCGGTTACGGTGCGGACTCATGACGCGGAACCGTCCATGTCCAATGGCTATGAATTGTTGAAATCTGTTACCGGGTATGATTTTCATACAGATGAGGACGCTACCTTCGCTTTTGCAATAGCGGTTAAAGACGCCGTTTCTATGGACGAAGATACTCTTTTTTTACAAACTCGGACGGAGAATGTTACGTCCTCTTATCCTGCTGAAATAACGAGTTTGATTACGATTTTTGCAGAACAAAACCTGGAGATGGAGAATGTAATAAATGGCCTGAAAAAGTTTGAAGAAGATGGCGGAGCGAAAACGTTTATCGCCATCAAAGCAGACGCCGGCGTATACAGGCAGTATCGATTAACAGAAATAGCTGGCAACATATTGATAGAAAGTGTGATTACGCCTTCGGCTGAGTTGAGTCCCGCTTACGATGAAATTATTTATGAAAAGATCAGCATTGTACCCAATCTCTCCTTTGTAAAAATTAAGTGTTTCCCCTTCTTAAAATGACGCGACTCAGTTATAAATGCAAAGCTTGTTTTGCGGTGTGACGGTGATGTTAGCTAACAAAAAAAGGGCATCAAATGAACTGACCCCATAAAGTTTGGACGGGTGTCCAACTTTATGGGGTCAGTTCAAAACGATGCCCTTTTTTACTTCCGTCAACGATTACTTAATCGTCGCATTCTTACGTAACTCTTCTTGATAAGCCATCAATTTCTTTTGCTCTAAGCCTTCAACAATTTGTTTTTTGACGGCGTCCATTTCTGGAATTTTAACCGGGCGAATATCGTCCACTTTAATGACGTGATATCCAAATTGAGTTTTAACCGGAGTTTCTGTGATCTGACCTTTTTTCAGGCTAACCATCGCATCAGAAAATGGCTTAACAAAAGCTGTTGGCGTAGCCCAATCTAAATCGCCACCGTTACTGGCTGACCCAGGATCTTTAGAATCTTGTTTTGCTAACTCTTCAAAATTTCCGCCTGCTTTTAACTTAGCAATAATTGCTTTTGCTTCTTCTTCAGTTGGAACCAAAATATGACGAACGTGATATTCCTTGTCACCAGCTTCTTTAACAATTCTGTCGTATTCAGTTTTGACTTCTGCATCAGAAATCGGATGTTTCTTAACGAAATCACTGACCAAAGCGCGGATCAGGATAGATTGACGCGCCATATCTATTTGCGCTTTCACTTCAGGGTTTTTTGCTAAACCTAGTTTATTGGCTTGTTGCAGCAAAATTTCACGGTTGACTAATTCTTCTTTAATTTTTTGACGTAGCTCAGGCGTGTCTTGTGGCCCATTAGGTTGTGATGTCACCTGTTTGACCATTTCATCAACACGGGATGATGGAATGGTTGTGCCATTTACTGTAGCCACATTTTGTGCAAATACCGGTGCGGCTGCGAAGGCGAGTGAGAGGAGTAATAAACGAGCTGGTTTAGAAGTCATTGTGTATTCCTAAATAAGTAAAATAAAGAAGTTTAAAAATAAAAATAAAGCAGGAATTATTAAGACGAAAGGTTAAGACAAAAGTTCGTCTGCAGGGGCCAAAGCGGTGATTACTAAAGCATGAATTTCTGTTTGCATCAAATCGCCCACGGCATCATACACCAGCCGGTGACGTTCGATAAGTTTCAGACCGTTAAATTTTTCCGACACGATCCTCAGTCGATAATGCCCGCCCCCGGAAGCAGCACCGGCATGGCCTGCATGCAAGGCGGAGTCGTCTTCTATCTGGCATGAAACCGGATTTAACACGGCTAAGCGTTGCTGGATTTTTTCGATACGGGTTTCACTCATGGCGTTTCTTTTGCTTTACTAAAACGGGATAAATAAACAATTTGCAGCGTCAAAAAGACAAACATCAAAATCATGCTGCCAAATAATTTAAAGTTGACCCACACAGCCGTTGAAAAACTATAGGCAACTAATAAATTCAAACCACCCATTCCGAGGAAAAAAGCCATCCAAATGTAATTTAATTTTGTCCAAATGATGGCAGGAATAGCCAGATCTTCTTCGAGTTTGCCTAAAAAGGCCCGTGTTAAATTTTTATTCAAAACAAATTGGCTGAAAATTAACGCAGCGGCGTAACTCCAATACAGTATGGTCGGTTTCCATTTTATGAAGGTGTCATTGTGAAAATAAATGGTTAAACCGCCGAACACGCTGATGATTAATAAAGAAACCCACAACATGCCATCCACTTTTTTTCGCCGCAGCAAAAGATAAGCGATTTGAAGCAACGTGGCAGCAATTGCCACGATGGTGGCAAGCATAATGGGCGATTGTTCCAGACTCGATACGCCACCAGAAATGAATGAGCCAAAATAAGTTTGTAAAAATGATTGCGCTTCAACGGCGTGATTCTCGCCCCATTTAAACATGGCAAAAAAGAGAATAACGGGAAACAGATCAAAAAGAATTTTCATAATTAAGTTTTAGGATCGAAGCGGAGTGAAGCGGAGTTTATGCAATAGCGCAAACCAGTTGGCGGTGGACCATCTGGAAAAACATGGCCCAAATGCGCGTCGCAGATGTTACACACAATTTCTGTGCGTGTCATGCCGTGTGATGTATCGACAATTTCTCTGACATTATCCGGATTAATCGCGGTGAAATAACTTGGCCATCCACAGCCCGAATCAAATTTAGCGTCACTTGAAAATAATGGCGTGTTACAGCAAACACAGGTGTAAATGCCAGGCTGATGACTGTCCCAATATTGACCGGTAAAGGCACGTTCAGTGTGCGCCTGGCGGGTCACCTGAAATTCCATCTCACTTAATTCTTTGCGCCATTCTTCCTCGGATTTGATGATTTTTTTCATGTTGGCTCCTTCAATTAACTAACACTTATTACACTTCCATCTCCAATTGCAGCCATTGTGTTCTCGTTATCAATTGTTGCGCCATCATTGCGTACTCAGGATTTTTTGCAGAATCAATTTTTCTATGGAGGCCTGGATAAGTTCAGCGAAACTAAGTTCTCCTTAGCAAGTTGGGTTTTGCAAATTCCCTTGCCTTGCAGCGCGACAGCAAAATGCGTGGTAGCACAAATTATAAGGGAAAGTCCAAAATCTAAAATGGCTGTAGAAGCCAGTGTGATCCATGTTTTCCCTGTTTGGGGCAAGTAAAATTCCAATTGGAAAATCTGCCAATTTGCTGCTGAAAGCCGCTAACTATTTCTGCTCTTTTTCATGTCATTCGCGGCGGTTTGTCACGATCATTCCATAGAGTAATAGCGTCATGTGCTGTATTTTTAAGTATAAACATGGAAATGGTTTCATTTTTTAACGGCTCTTCAAAATGTCCCCAAAGCCACAATCCCAGTACGGTCGTTTCTGTGGTGAGCGGCTCGTCTAAGCTTTGATCAACAACGTCAACCAGAAACTTCCGGTCGTCTGATTTAAGAAGCTCGGTCAGCTTGTCGGAGTAGTCTTGAAGAGCGAACATTTCACCTCTGCTGGTGTAAAAATCAATAAAATTTTTCTGTTCATTAAACAGCTCCTTAAAAAAGCGGGTGTTTTGTTCGATAAATTTTGTAGCGGCAGTGGTGGAAAATCCTTTGGGATAGTCTTCAATATTGTTAACAAAGTGATTTGCCGCTAGCGTAAAGATACGTGGAGGAAAAATGTAAGCCTGAAACACAATATAAAATACAGCGCTCATCTTTGATCCATGGCAGTGTGTAATCTGAGACGGTTCAATAATATATTGTGCAGACGCTGCACTGTTCTTCGAACTACAATTTCCAGCATGTTGAAGAGCAATCTGTACAGCTTTCGAAGCAAATTTCAACGTATAAGTTTCTACATATTTAATGATATGTGTTACAGCCAAAAACATAAGTTCTGTATTGATCCTAGGGAGATTGAAGATATAAACTACAACCTCCGCGTAAAATTGAGGACACTGAGTGAACTCTTCCGGGTTGCTTTCTAAATTAGTCATTGTCTGATTGAGGAAGAAGTGCGTGGCATCAGTGGAAAGAACACCATTCTTGCTCCTGATAATCAGATTATTGATCAGATTTTGTTGTACTTTTCTAAGTGACGTATTCGGTAAAGTTAACCTGGGCGACTCTGTACATTCTGCGCCAATTGAAATTTCCACAGAACCATCAATTTCGCGAAGTCTGTGGTCGATTGAAGGAACATAGACATCAGCCAGATTGCCTCTTTTCATTAACTCATGAAGAATGTCCTCGCATACTGGAATAACTGAAGCAGGGGGGCTTACTTTTATGCGTGAATTACATGGTTGATAGCCTTCTTGAAGATACGTAGATAACCACTGTAATGATGTATTTCTTTTAATGAATGGTGGGTGGATTTGTGAATGACATGGTTTGTTAAATGGTGAAATTTGATCCAAGTTTTTTCCTTAATGAAGGGTTGCCATACACAGGTCAGGAAGAACAACTTACCGCTATATCACGTGCCCAGTCTGGCGGTAGAGCGGCATACATTTCATTTTCCGGCTGCTCATCAAATGGAGCAGACAAAATTTGCTGTAATTTTTTAATCTCAGAAAAATCATGATGCTGTGCTGCTTCAATCGCGTTTTGCGCTAAATAGTTACGCAAAATGTATTTGGGATTACAACGTTGCATTGCAGCCTGGCGTACTTCATCCTGGTGTACTTCATCGATATTCGCTTCCTTAGTTAATCGTTGGCGATATTGATGCAGCCACTGATCAAGTGATTCCCTGTCAACGCATAAGTCACGTAGCTGGTTGTCCCTGCTTTGGTCGTTGAGATGAAGTCCACTCAAACGCCGGAAAAAAATGGTGAAATCAAGCCGGTTGATTGTCATCATCTTCAACATCGCACTAATCAATTCGTTATCTTCTTCCATTGAACTGGTGAGTCCCAGTTTGGCTTTCCACAAAAACGCTAATTTGGATTGATACTCAAATTCAAACTGCGATAACGCGGCTTTGGTTTCATCCACTGAGCCGATCAGAGGCAACATTGCCTGTCCGAGTGCATAACAATTCCACTGTCCAATTTGAGGTTGCATCGCATAAGAATAACGTCCGTAATCATCACTATGGTTGCAAATATGTTGAGGGTTAAATGCTTCCATAAAACCAAACGGACCGTAATCAAGCGTCAGGCCAAGGATAGACATATTGTCGGTGTTCATAACGCCGTGCATGAAGCCGGCGGTTTGCCATTGCGCGATTAAATGCGCGGTGCGTTTAGTCACTTCAGTTAGCATTGCCTTGTAGGGATTGGGTAAATCAGAAAATTCTGGATAATAGCGGCGGATAACGAAGTCGGCGAGCTTTTTTAGTGAAGCATGATCATCGCGATAAAACCAATGTTCAAAGGAACCAAAGCGAATAAAACTGCGCGCGACGCGTGTCACAACGGCAGCTGTTTCGGGTTGTTCGCGTAACACCAGAGCATCTGATCCGGTAATGCAGAGCGCGCGCGTGGTTGGAATTCCTAAGCCAACCATGGCTTCAGAACATAAGAATTCACGAATCGAAGAACGCAGTACAGCGCGACCGTCACCCATGCGTGAAAAGGGCGTTAAACCTGCGCCTTTTAGTTGCACCTCAACGCCATTTAATTCACCTAATAAAATCGCACGCCCGTCACCTAATTGCCCGGCCCACACGCCAAATTGATGACCGGAATAAACGGTTGCACGTGGTTGGCATTGAGGCGGTAATTTATTGCCGGTAAACAGGTCAATAAATTCCTGGCTATTCGCTTGCTTTGGCGAGATGCCGCATAAATTTAAACTGGTTGGACTTGTCGCAACTAAATAAGGATCCGGTAACGGAGTCGGCGATTGCAAGACAGAAAATTTCTCACCTAATGCTGCTGCAAAAGAATCAGTAAACAAAAGTTGATCAAGAAGGGTGGACATAGATGAAAAATAGAGATGCAAAAATTTGTCAGTTGGCAACTGAAACCAGGTAACTAGTCGCCCTTGTTATGGAAATTCCAGTGAGTAAGCGCTTTATGTTTCATGTTACCGAGAATGCACCTGGCAATGGAATTTTCTTCGTCGCATAAAATTGCAGCCTCAAATAAATTCTTTTCCCAGCATTTTAGTATCGTCAACGTATAGGTAGTTGAACCACCGATCTGAATTAAATACTGGGTGGTATCTGAACAAAGAGCGGCCATCAGTTTGGTGGAGTAGTCTTCCAGACTATCCATTATGTTGTGATCTTTAAAAAACCGGACAAACCCTCTTTGATTTTTATTCGACTCTGTAAAGAAGTCGATATTTTTTTTGATAAACGCTAAAGCAGCTTTTCCTGAGAACATTCTGGGATAGTCATTTATTTTTTCAAAAATGTATGTTCCCGCACTAATAACGGTGGGTGCTGTGTAGTGATCATAGTTCAAAACAATATGAAAAGCAGCGCTCATGCCCGTTTCGCTACCGTATTTTGTTTCTGGTGATTCGATAATACATGATGCAGCATTTGTAAGAGTCATCTTTACGCCTTCAATAGAATAACCAATAGTTATCTCTGCAGTCTTTGCAATAAGTTCTATAGAACAAGTGTCGGCATGCCTAAAGATGTGTTTTGTCGATGCAAATAAGGTTGTTCGTGCATAGCTCCAGGGATTTAAAACAATATAAAGATCAGCACACATAGTGGATTCGCTACCGTCTTTTGGGTCTTGTGATTCAACAAGTCGTTTTGCGGTATCTGTAAAATTATTGAAATCCGGAGAAGTTCGAATAGCCCACCTTATAGCCTGATCAAGATTTTTTTCCAGGTAACAATCTGATTGCTTGATGCAATGTCTTACAGCTTTAACCTTCAGGCCTCTATCGACAGCCTTTTGGGGATCATCCAGAAGGTAAAGCACAACTTCTCCGTAAAATTGGGGATATTGCTCGAATTTTTCAGGATCTGCTTCCAATTCGGCCATGATGAGAAGTAAAAATTGGTTGAGGGTTTCAGGACTGAAAAATTCTTGCCGGTTTTTGATAATCCAATTGTTGATCAGAGTTCGTTGAACTTTTCTAAGTGAAAAATTAAGCAAATTTAACGATTCGGTCTCAAATGAAATAACAACGCGGTCGTGCAGTTGGCAAAGCCGGATGCCGGTTGAACCGGCCTCGATATCAGTTAGCTCGCCCCTTTCTATTAACGCACGCAGAATAGCCTCGCATTGAGTGGTAGGTAGAGGTATTTTTACAAACGGGTTATGTTGTGTGAAGTTTTCTTCAAGACATCTTTCCAGACATTGCAATGTTTGATTATTTATCTCTGTTATTTTCGTGCCAAAAGCTTGATTAGATCGGAGAATCGGTAGGAGCATAATTTATTTCCTTTTTCAAACTTTCTATATGATTTAAAGGGGCTTATACAAATTATTTAGCGGCGTTGCTCATGTCGGGATAAATCGTGGTTCCCAGGATCCGGGGATTGTAGGATAGAAAATTATTTAAAGAGCCGGCAAACGGAAAATTGTGGAAGAAGTTAGTCAGTTTCGTTGTAGGTTAAGTATTTCTATTTCGAATAATGGTATGCAAGTAGTTAAGTAATTTTGAAATTGCTTCCATGTTTTTTTCAGAAAGCAGCGCCTCCAAAAATAGCGATAAAAACTTACGTAAAGATCTATAATATTTAGCACTACTAAGCAATTGAATTTTCTGTAAATCAAAAATTAAAATATTGGATGAGTCGATGTTGTAAGATGCCCACCGTTGTATGAACCTCCCTGTTCTAAATATTGAAAATAGCCAGGGGAATTGATTAAACCTTCTGCAAATCGTTAACGTATAAAGAGAGCGCAAATGCAAAATACTGTTGATTCACATAAACTCGTAGGCAAGAATCATCTCAATTCATTAATTATTCTGACGATTCTTTTCTTCATGTGGGGATTATTAACCTCGCTCAATGATGTACTCATTCCTCACCTTAAATCCATTTATACGCTGACTTATGTGCAGGCGATGTTGGTGCAATTCTGTTTTTTTGGCGCTTACTTCGTTGTGTCAGTTCCTGCTGGGACGTTAATTAAAAAAATCGGTTATCAAAATGGTGTTGTTGTGGGTTTGCTCGTTGCCGCTTTCGGATGCGCGCTTTTTTATCCGGCTTCACTGACCAATTATGGCGTGTTTTTATTTGCTTTTTTTGTGCTGGCATCCGGCATCACGATGTTGCAAGTGGCTGCTAATCCTTATGTCACCGTGCTTGGAAATCCTGAAACCGCATCCAGCCGGTTAACGCTCACGCAAGCGTTTAATTCACTGGGAACTACCGTTGCTCCTTTGATAGGCGGGATATTAATTTTATCGGCCGGCGTATTAACACACGCGGAATTTTTGAGCTTGCCTGAAGCCGAACAAATACGGTATCGCGCCGGAGAGGCTGCTGCTGTGCAGGGACCTTATCTGGTATTAGCTGTTGTGTTGCTGGTTATGGCGATTTTATTTTTCTTTGCGAAACTGCCGAAAATTAGTCACGACGATGTGACAAAAGAGGTTGAGCATGAAATCGTTTTGGGAGAAGAGGTTTCAATAGCGGAATTTCGTCATCTGGTACTGGGCGCTATCGGCATTTTTCTTTACGTTGGTGCTGAAGTCAGTATCGGTAGTTTCATGATCAGCTTTTTAGGTAGCAGCCACGTTGCCGATTTATCGCCATCCCGTGCGGCACATTATGTTAGTTACTATTGGGGTGGCGCGATGATAGGACGTTTTATTGGTTTTGGCGTTATGCGTTACGTGAGTCCAGGCAAGGTACTGGCAATTAATTCATTCTTTTCGATACTGTTGATTTTGACGGCCATTTTTACGCATGGTTCAGTGGCGATGTGGGCCATTGTTGCGGTCGGACTTTGCAACTCCATCATGTTCCCGACTATTTTCAGCATGGCATTGAACAAGTTGGGTAAATTCACAGGGCAGGGATCAGGTATTTTGTGTATGGCTATTGTGGGCGGTGCAATTGTGCCGTTTTTGCAGGGATTTTTGGCGGACACCATCGGATTGCAATGGTCGTTTTTCTTACCGGCAGCGTGTTACATCTTTATATTATTTTTTGGCGTGAAGTATGCGGGTATGTATAACGAAGAGTTGAATCTGAAAGTAGCTGGCGAAAAGTTGAATCCGAAAGTAGCTGGTTAAACGTAATTATTACCTCTCCCGTTTGCGGGAGAGGATCTGCATAAAATTTCAATCGCCTGCTGTTGGGCGTGAGTAACCTGGTGGGGTAGCCCGAGGGGTAGCTTTTCTGTGGATACCCTGTCGGCGGATAACCTGTCGGTGGGAATTGTGCCTGACCCGGCTGCTGCATAACAGGTTGTGGTTGGACGCGCGGATATTGTTGTTGCATGTTCCCAGGTTGTTGATGCTGCTGCTGATTTTGCTGTGGAACATACCCAGGCTGTTGTTTTTGCTGTGGAACATACCCGGGCTGTTGATTTTGCGGTGAAACATATGCTGGTTGTTGATTTTGCTGTGGAACATACACCGGTTGTTGATTTTGCTGTGGAACAGGCACCGGCTGTTGATTTTGCTGTGGAACATACACCGGCTGTTGATTTTGCTGTGGAACATGCACAGGTTGTTGATTTTGCTGTGGAACATACCCAGGCTGTTGATTTTGCTGTGGAACATGCACAGGTTGTTGGTAGTAATGCGTCTTGATAGCAGGATGTCGCGGATGCTGCTGTGGAATGGTCGGAACAGTTATTTGTTGAGGCGGTAACAGGTCACGTAATTTACGCTCTAAATCCATCAATTTATTTTTCGGTTCCTTGTCTGTTGGTTTAATTAAAATAAGGCCATTTTCGCCCGCCTCCACATACGAAGCCGTTCCTTTATCTGGCTCACCCATAGCCACTTGTGGCTCTCCCGTTTCATAATATTTACATGCTGTCCTTAAAATTTTTGGAAAAACGCCTTCAAAAGCAAGTTTGTCAGTTTTACTTAAATCGGGCGTGTCAGGCCGTGTGTCAGGTCGAATTTGATTACTCTTGCAACGAAGCTTAGCGTCATCAAACAACTCTTCCATTTGTTTTGAACGGTTTTTTTCAGAATTGTAAATTTGGTTAAGTGCGGATGTCAGTTCATTACAAAGGCAAACACGTAGCGGCCGGCTAGCCTGAATTTGATTGTTTCTGAGTTCTGACGGAGACAGAGGCTGAGTTACAGCAGGGTTTCCCCGACCCACACCTGGTGACTTAACGTGAGCAATTATGTCCATAAGATACTTTCATAAAGTTACAGTTAATCATCACGTTCTTTTACAAGAACGCGTTCGCTAAAACGATGTGGATGAACACTATCGTTACTGGGTTTCTGTAGTGTATTTATGAGTAAGGAGAAAATCCATTAGGGTAAACCACGGGGACTTTATTTGAAACGGAGGTCCTTTTGGTATGCCGGACTGGTTGACCAAAAACAGGGAACTAGCCTCCTGCTGTATCTATTTACTGGTGTCCAGATCGCCCCCCAACGATTTAAACAACGCCGTCAAATTTTCCGCCAACGCTTGTTGTGAAGCGAGTTGTTGTTCATGAATTTGCGCTAATTGTTGACGTGCTTGCAGCACATTGACGAGGTTAGTTTCTCCCGCCTGATAACGTCGTTCAGCCAGGTCCAATTGACGATGCTGTGTGTCAAATGCATGTTTGATTTGCGTCAGTCGTTGTTGTTCACGTTGATATCGGATTAACGCCGTTTCTGTATCTGCAAATGCGATTAATACGGCTTGCCGGTATTGTGCTAATGCGGCGTCACGCGCTGCTTCGCGGCTTTTTACTTGTGCTGTTAATCGACCGCCTGCAAATAATGGAATAGAAAGTTGCGGGCCAAGATTCCAAAACGTGCTGGCTAATTGGGCAAATTTGCCTGGTGTGACCGAATCTAATCCGCCATTACCAACCAGCGTGAGGCGCGGATATTGTTCAGCAACGGCGACGCCAATATCGGCTGTCGCTGCCGCTAGCTTACGTTCAGCAATGCGCAGATCGGGACGACGCAGCAGTAAGTCAGACGGAAAACCGGGGAAGGCGATGTGGTCTGGAACCGTCGGTATGTCGGAGTCCATTTGCAGAAGAGTGGCAACTTGTCCTTGAGACTGGTTGGTTAAAACAGTCATCGCCATCACAGATGCAAACACGGCGCTTTGGAAGGAAGGAATAGCTGCGGCAGCCTGATGCATGGCTATTTCCGCCTCCATCACTTCGCTTTCAGACAATAATCCGGCTTGCTGCTGGAGAGTCGCCAACGTCAATAATTGTTTACTTTCCTCCAAAATGGTTTGTGCATTTTTAGCGCGTTTGCGCCATGCGCGGTAATCAATGACATTGCGCACCACTTCCGCAGCAACCCGTAATGCCACTTCGTCGCGTTGATGTTCAATGCTGGTTAAGCGCGCCTGAGCAGCTTCAACCTGGCGTCTATTGTGTCCGAATAAATCAATTTCCCAGGACGCGTCAAATCCGGCGCGGTAATCAGTGAAATTAACATCCGGATTCGGAATGGGAATATTTGACAGGAATTCGCCGTTCTTGCTGATCCGGTCTCGTCCAACTCTTCCTCCGACATTGAGTTGTGGCAGTGAAGCACCTTCACTAAGCCGGAGTTGGGCGCGCGCCTGTTTAATATTGGCATCCGCACTGACTAAATCCAGGTTGTGTAACAGCGCGGCATCGACTAACTGATTAATCGCTGAATCATTAAATGTCATCCACCATCGGTCAGGTCCAGACCCGGTGTTTGGGTGACGTTCAACTTGGTGAAATTGCGCAGGAAGGTGAACTGCTAAATCGGGCTTTTGATAATTGGGCCCGACGGTGCAACCACCCAGTAATAAAAGCGAAATAGGTATTGCGCGATGAATAAAATGGTTCATTGCCCGCTCCTGCGAATAAATATGGAATACGCCAGCATTAAAGTGGCGAGGCCGATTAACAATAAAGGCCAAAGCTGAGGCCAGATCTGGCTAAAGGTAAAGCCTTTTAAAAAGATGCCTTTGATGGCGACAATCGCGTGACTAAGCGGATTTATCGCGCTGACTACTTGCAATACTGGTGGCATATTTTCTACCGGCGACAGGTAACCCGATAACATCACCGCTGGCGCTATAAATCCAAATACACCCAGAAAAGCTTGCTGCTGATTTGCGCAGACAGATGAGATTAATAAACCAAATCCTGATAACGATAAGCCGTAACAAAATAACGTTAAATACAATAACCACACTGAGCTGGGAAACGGTATCCGGTATACAAAAATGGCAGCGATGACGATGATGGTTCCCTGCAATAGCGCCACCACTATTCCCGGCACAATTTTTCCTATCATGATGTAAGCAGGCGTGAGTGGCGAAACTAAGAGTTGTTCAAAAGTGCCTTCTTCACGTTCACGTGCGACGGAAAGTGCGGTGATGGTTAAACAACCGATGGTGGTAATAATAGCGACCAGGCTGGGCAATATAAACCAGCGGTATTCCAGATTGGGATTGTAAAAATTTTGAACGACGATCTGTGCTGGAATGGCGCGTAATTCAGCGGGGCTAGCCTGATCCAAACCATATTGCTGCACAATTTGTTGTGCATAACCAAATGCAATTTGCGCGCTGTTGGAACGTCTGCCATCAATAATGGCTTGAATAAGTGAAGGCTGTCCATTGTTTGACTGACGCGAAAAATCTTGAGGAATATGTATCGCCAACAAGGCTTTTTTTTCATCGATAACTTGTTTGAGCTGAGCGTCACTGGTGACGTTGATCAAATCGGGAAAAGCGTGGGCGGCAGCCAGTCGTTGAATTAATTCAATCGAAGCTGCACCACCATCTTCATTAAAAACAGCCAGCGTACTGTTTTTAACTTCGAGCGTGGCAGCAAAAGGGAAGATGATTAGTTGCAACAGCACAGGCATGATCAGCATACGCCGGCCTTGTGCGCTGCTGAACAGGGATTGCAGTTCTTTTCTGACGAGAATCAGGATGGAATGCCACATGCTTATTCTTTCTGTAGGGTGGGCACGCTTTTGTGCCCACCATCGTTGATCATTGAAATTCGCAAAAATTCATTGCTGGTTAAACGTTATGCTTTATTGATCTTTCTTCCTGTTGCAAAGATGGTGGGCACAAAAGCGTGCCCACCCTACGAAATTAATCAAGACGCCGCGCCGTTTTTAACGCCGTCAGGCCTAACCAAAAAATTGCCAGCAAAATCAAAAATAAGGAGTTCAATAAAATCACCGGCCAGATATTCCCGGCTAAAAATAACGTCTGCAATGCGTTGACAAAATAACGCGCTGGTATGAAATAAGTAATAGCCTGGATTGCCACAGGCATGCTCGTAATTTCAAAAATAAAGCCAGACAACATGGTGGCGGGAAGAAAAGCAGCGACCAGTGCAATTTGAGCCGCGGCAAATTGATTGCGCAGGACTGTCGATAAAAATAATCCCAAGCCCAATCCGCTACCTAAAAATAAACTGCTGACCAAAAATAAAACCCAGAACGAACCACGAAACGGTATGTCGAAAAGTAGTGTTGCTACCAATACGCACAACGTCATCGCCATCATTCCTAAAACATAGTAGGGAATAATTTTTGAGAGTAATAATTCGCCGCGCGTCACGCTGGTGGAAAGCAACGCTTCCATCGTGCCGCGTTCCCATTCACGCGCCACTACCAGAGAAGTGAGCAGAGCACCGATCACGGTCATGATGACGGTAATTGATCCAGGTACTAAAAAATTGCGACTTACGGTGGTGGAGTTAAACCAATAACGCGGTTCTAACGATGTGATGGAGGGTGCTGGTAATCCCTGGTCTATGGCGCGCTGCGCTATCCAGACTTGCAGACTACCGTGGAGATAACTGGATAAAAAACTGGCGATATTCGGTTCTGTACCGTCGGTAATTAACTGAATTTGCGCCGGTTTCTTATGTTGCAGAACGGTGGCGGAAAAATCAGAACTCAGCACTAACACGCCGCGCACTTTGCCATTTTGTAGTTGGTCCTGCATATCGGCGCGTGAATTACTCATGTGGACGTCTAAGTAGGGTGAGCCTTTTAATACATTCACAAAGCTTTCTGCTTCTGCGCCATGGTCTTCCTGTACCACGCCTAAGCGCATGGCGCTGGTGTCTAAATTAATTCCGTATCCGAAGATAAATAACAAAATCACCGGCAATATAAAGGCGATCAAAATACTGCTGGGGTCGCGCACAATTTGATAGCTTTCTTTGCGGCAGAGAGCTAGTAAGTGGCGTGGGTTGATATTGAGTATTTGCATGGTTTTGATGGTTTTTGTAGGGTGGGCACGCTTTTGTGCCCACCATCGTTGATTAATGATATTCGCAAAAAAATTCCCTGGCTTATCAACGGTTCCGTCATATTGGTTTTCCCGACATATCAACCATGGTGGGCACAAAAGCGTGCCCACCCTACGAGGACATTCATCGGTCTTCTGACATTGGAAGATCATCACGCTCAATCAACCGAATAAACGTCTCTTCCATCGTAATATCCGTTTCACCTTCCAACGTTGCCATCTGCTTGAGCTCATCCGGCGTGCCGGCAGCAATAGTCCGGCCGCGATAAATCAACCCAATCCGGTCACAATATTCTGCTTCATCCATAAAATGCGTCGTTACCATCACGGTGACGCCTTTTTCAACCAGGCCATTAATGTGCGTCCAAAATTCGCGACGCGTAATCGGGTCAACACCGGAAGTTGGTTCATCCAAAAACAATAACGGTGGTTGATGCATGATGGCGCACGATAACGCTAAGCGTTGTTTAAACCCGAGCGGCAACGTATCGGCTTGGGTTGTTAAATACGGTTCTAAATTAAATACTCGCACCATATCGCTGACCATGTTGCGTTGTTCTGATCCGCGCAAACCATAAATGCCGGAGAAGAAATTCAAATTTTGTTCGACAGTCAGACTGCCGTATAAAGCAAATTTTTGCGCCATATAACCAAGTTGCGAACGCGCATGACTGGCACTTTTTTTCAAATCAATGCCCATCACTTTGGCCCAACCGCTGCTGGGTTTTAATAATCCGCACATCATTTTGAATGTGGTTGATTTGCCCGCGCCGTTGGGACCGAGCAAACCAAAAATTTCACCGCGTTTAACACGAAAATTAATATGATCTGCCGCAACGAACGGGGCAGATGAGTCGCCAAACACGCGAGTTAACTGGTGCGCTTCAATCACGGCATTCTGGTCTATCGAAGTATCCACTTTAGTTTCGGGCATGTGATCGGCTAATACAGATTCTCCGCCTGGTCCTCCGCCTAAGATGTCGATAAAGGCGTCTTCTAAACAAGGTTTGACTTCAACAAAATGGGCAAAATCGCCAGCGTCGAGATTAGCCAGTTCAGGTAACTGACCAACTTCTTTTAATACCAAACGCAAGGCATTGCCCTGAATAACGCCATCAATAACGAAAGGCGAGTGCAAGGTTTTTTTTAGCACAGTACGTTTGTTGCCGGTAATGTTACGGAGCTGAATGCTGCGGCCTTGCATGCGCGAGATCAACGTTTGTGGTGGCCCGTTATATTCCACACGACCTTCATTCATCAACAACACTTCGCTGCATAATTCGGCCTCATCTAAGTAAGATGTGCTCCAGATTACGGTGATACCGTCATGCACTAAGTCGCCCACCATTTTCCATAATTCACGCCGTGAGATGGGGTCAACTCCCACACTGGGTTCATCCAGCAATAACACGCGGGGCGAACCGAGCAGGGTGCAGGCCAGGCCTAATTTTTGTTTCATGCCGCCAGATAATTTACCGGCAGGCCGGCCAGTGAAACGCGCTAAGTCAGTGAAAGCGAGCAATTGTTTAAAACTGTGTTCACGTTTTTCGCCACGCAAATCACATAAATCGGCATACAACGTCAGGTTTTCCTGGACGGTCAAATCTTCATACAATCCAAACTTTTGCGGCATGTAACCGAGTTGAGGGCGTAACGTATTTGCATCCGAAATGGGATCACAATTTTCTACGCGAATTTCACCACTGCTCGCTTTGAGCAACCCTGCCAGCAGGCGAATTAAGGTGGTTTTGCCAGCACCGTCAGGACCGACGATGCCGGTAATCATGCCGCGTTTTATTGCTGTGTTGATGTCACGCAGCGCAGGTTTGCCATTAAATTGGTGTTGCAGATTGGTGATAACGATGGCGCTGTCTTTATCGCCATCACTCATGATTTATTTACTTTGACGGTAACTGGCATGCCTTGACGGAGTTTGCTGTCAGGCTTATCGACCACGACACGCAGACGATAAACCAGCGCGGTGCGTAAATCGGTGGTTTCGACATTTTTTGGTGTGAATTCAGAAGTGGGGGAAACAAAACCGATGACACCGTCATAAGGCTCGGAACGTGTATCGGTAAACACCTTTACTTTTGTGCCAGGAGCTACGAAGCCCAGATCAGGTTCCGCCACATAAGCACGCACCCAAACCGGCTCGGTAAGCGATAGCGTAAATACGCTGCTGCCTGGAGATAACACGGTGCCAGGTTCAACGGCGCGGGTCAGAATAATGCCTTTAGCAGGCGCTTTCAAAACGGTATCTGAAAGTTGCAATGCGGTGTTTTGCAGTTGTGCTGTAGCGCGTTGATAATTGGCTTCGATTTCTGCCACTTCTTCTTTGCGAAATCCGGAACTCAAGGCCCGATATTGTTGTCGCACTGCATCTGCCTGTGCTTTAGCCTGATCAAAATTCGATTGCGCGTCATCTAAATTACGTTGCGAATTTGCACCAGTACCGATAAGTTTTTGCTGGCGTTGTAATAACTGACCAGCGTTTTCCTGCACTGCTAATCGTGCTGTTAAATTGGCTTTAGCTTGTTGAACGTCTTCTTTGCGATATCCCTGTTTATACAGCGCACGGCGCGCTTCCAAAGCAGCTTGATTTGCCTGTGCTTCAATGAAGGCGAATTTGTAAGGTTGGTTATCTAATATGCCCAACACGTCGCCTGCTTCAACTTGCGCACCTTCGTCAACACGTAATTTTTTTAACTGTCCGCCAACCCGAAAAGATAAATTTACCTGACGAATATCGACATTTCCAGACAGAGTTAATACGCCCGATTTGTGCTTTTTCTGATACTCAACAAAGACAAAAATAGCGAGCGCGATCAAAACGACAATGACAGCGACTATGATATTTTTTTTGCGCATGGGTTACGTCCTAAAGGTTACATCCCGAAAAAATAACTGAATTCCATAAATGCTACCGCCACAATGAGCAGGAGGCGATTGTGTAAGAACGATCGACAACTAAGAAGCGTGATTATAGTAGGGTGTGCACGTTTTTGTGCCCTCCCTGATTGATTGCAGGTATTTATAAAAAATTCGTCGCTTTTCAACAATTACTTCATATTGACTTTTCTGGCATTCTCAAACATGGTGGGCACAAAAGTGTGCCCACCCTACGAAAATAAGGTAGCAAAGATGAAAAAATCAACATCCGAATTGATACAGATAAGAGACCATCAATACCATTGCCGGCATTGGGGTAACCACGATGCGCCAATCATATTCATGTTGCATGGCTGGATGGACGTGAGCGCGTCATTCCAGTTTGTTGTGGATGGCTTAAAAAAGGAGTGGCATGTTATCGCACCGGATTTACGTGGTTTTGGGTTAACCACCGGACCTAAGACTGACACTTATTGGTATCCCGATTATCTGGCGGACTTAGATGCGCTATTGCAGCATTACAGCCCTGGCGTGCCGGTTAATTTAGTTGGTCATAGCATGGGCGGAAATATTGTTGCGTTGTATGCCGGAATCAGACCGGAGCGCATCGCAAAATTGGTGATGTTGGAAGGTTTTGGATTGCCATCGACCAAGCCTGGACAGGCTCCTGGCCGGTTTAGACAATGGCTGGACGAATTGCGAACTAAACCCCAGTTGCGAACCTATTCGACCGTAGCAGAAGTAGCTCAGCGATTGCAAAAAACGAATCCACGTTTAAGCGATGAGCGGGCATTATTTTTAGCCAGCTATTGGTCGCGCGAAAATGCAGCAGGGCAATGGGAAATTTTAGGTGATCCGGCGCACAAATTAACCAGCCCGATTTTGTATCGCGTAGACGAAATATTGGCGTGCTGGGAAGCAATTACGGCGCCGGTACTTTGGGTAGAAGCGGCTGATACCGAAATTTGGAATCTGATCGGCGGAGAAGAAAAAGGCCGGCCGGAAACAGAGCAACGCTTAACGTATCTGAAGCAAGTTAAGAGAGCGCTGGTTCAGGATGCAGGGCACATGGTGCACCATGACCAACCGCAAATTTTGGCTGAACTGATTGAGGATTTTTTAAACTGATGCAGAGTACAATGTGAAGCATCTTTACAATCAATTTTTCTCACGCGAATTTAGTCATGCTTAACGTCGATTTACATTGCCATTCCACTGTTTCGGATGGATTACTTTCCCCTGCTGAAATTGCTAAACGTGCGCACGTCCATGGTGTGGACGTTTGGGCACTAACTGATCACGATGAACTTGGTGGTATCGCCATCGCCCGCGCAACTGCCAGCGAATTGGGAATGCGGCATGTGACAGGCGTGGAAATCTCAGTGACCTGGGGTGCTAAAACCATCCACATTGTTGGTTTGCAAATTGATGAAACCAATGCCCAATTGGTCAAAGGACTTTATGACACGCGGAATGGACGGGAAAAACGCGCCAGACAAATCAGTGACATGTTGGCGGATGTGGGTATTCCAGATGCCTATCAGGGCGCATTGAATTATGTTGGTAATCCGGATTTAATTTCACGTACCCATTTTGCGCGTTACCTGGTGGAAAGCGGGACATGCAAAGATATAAACGATGTATTTAAAAATTATCTGGTGGAAGGAAAACCGGGTTTTGTGGAACATCGCTGGGCAAAACTGACTGATTGCCTGACCTGGATACGTGGCGCGGGAGGCGTTGCTGTCGTTGCTCATCCGGGCAGATATGATTTAACACAGTTGCAAATGTCGGCATTTTTAGATGAATTTAAACAGCTGGGTGGTGTTGGTATTGAAGTAGTGACTGGTAGTCATACTCCCGATCAATTTGTTGAGTACGCCAAAGTGGCAGAACGATATGGATTTTTAGCTTCACGCGGATCCGATTTTCATGGGCCTGGTGAATCGAAAACAGAATTGGGTTCTTTGCCACAGCTGCCGCGTAATGTGGTTCCGGTTTGGCATGATTGGTTTTAATTATTCCGGTGGTTTTGTTTTTGTAGGGTGGGCACGCTTTTGTGCCGACGCGGATGGTTGATCGATCGGGTTCGTAATGTGGGTTTCGGTTGATCAATGACCGCGTGGGCACAAAAGCGTGCCCACCCTACGAAAATCTGCACCAGACGAAGGGTTACTTGAAACTAAAGTTTCCCTCCCCACATAGTGCATATTCCTTTGAATTTTGGAGAGTTTTGTATGAAGCGTATTGTCCTGTTTTTAGCAACTAACCTCGCCGTCGTTTTGGTGATGTCGGTAGTGTTGTCGTTGTTAGGTGTAAATAGCTACTTAACAGCAAACGGAATTAATTTCAGTACCTTGATGGTATTTTCTCTGGTCGTTGGTTTTACTGGTGCCATTTTTTCCTTGTTAATCAGTAAGCCAATGGCAAAGTGGTCAACCGGTGCACGTGTGATTGATGCGCCATCCAATAGCACCGAATTGTGGTTAGTGAATACCGTAAAAAGTTTGTCGGAACGGGCTGGAATCGGCATGCCGGAAGTCGCTGTATACGAAGGCGCACCGAATGCATTTGCCACTGGTGCCTTCAAAAATTCTGCGTTGGTCGCTGTTTCAACTGGTTTGCTGGAAAGCATGAGCCGTGAAGAGGTAGAAGCCGTATTAGGTCATGAGGTTGCCCACGTAGCTAATGGCGATATGGTGACCATGGCTTTGATCCAGGGCGTGGTGAACACCTTCGTTATATTTTTAGCGCGTGTCGTTGGCTATGCAATTGATAAAGCACTCTTTAAAAATAATGATGATCGCCCCGGGATGGGATACATGCTGACCGTATTTGCCTGTGAAATCGTGTTTGGTTTTATCGCATCGATCATCGTATGCTGGTTCTCACGGCAACGTGAATTCCGCGCCGATGCCGGCTCAGCCAGGTTAATGGGAAATGGTCAGCCGATGATTAACGCGCTTTCCCGCCTGGGTGGTCTGGTGCCAGGTGAATTACCCAAATCAATGGCGGCATCCGGAATTAGCGATAAAGCCGGCATCTCCGCTTTATTTTCAACACATCCGCCGATGGAGGAACGTATCGCAGCCTTACGTTCAGGAATTAAATCGTAGGCTGGGACGATTGCCAACTTCGTCCCAGCTTCGTCGACCATGCTGGGACGAAGTTGGCAATCGTCCCAGCCTACAATCCAAAAAATGAGCCAATATTTCCACATTCATCCTGACAATCCGCAAGGACGCTTAATCAAACAAGCGTGTCAGATTATTCATGCAGGCGGTGTTGTCGCTGTGCCTACCGATTCCTGCTATGCGCTGGTTTGTCATTTAGATGATAAAGATGCCGTACATCATTTGCGCCGGATTCGTAACGTAGATGAAAAGCATCACCTGACCTTGCTGTGCCGCGATTTAAGTGACATCGCCAATTACGCTAAAGTAGATAATCGCCAATATCGTTTGTTAAAAGCGGCTACTCCGGGGCCGTATACATTTATTTTGGAAGCAACCAAAGAAGTGCCGCGGCGTTTATCTCATCCATCGCGCAAAACGATAGGCTTGCGTGTTCCCGAAGACAAAATCATGCATGCTTTACTCACTGAACTGGGTCAACCTTTGTTGGGAACAACATTAATTTTGCCTGATCAGGAATTGCCACTAACTGAGCCGGACGAAATTCGTGAACGCTTAGAACATCAAATTGAGTTGGTTATTGATGGCGGTGCTTGCAGTTTAGAGCCAACAACAGTAATTGATTTAACTAATGATGGAACGTTGTTGGTGCGTTTGGGCCGCGGTGATGTTGGCATTTTCGGTCTGTAACCAGGACTTACGCAAAATCGCCCCAGCGATTTTGCGTAAGTCCTGCTAATCAACCCTTCTGATAGAATCCCGCCCCATGAATGAATTAATCCAAACCATCGCCGTCTACGCCATCCCCGTCATTTTTGCCATCACCTTGCATGAATCTGCGCATGCTTACGTGGCAAAATATTTTGGTGATGACACCGCTTACTCACTTGGACGTCTAAGTTTAAATCCGGTCAAACATATTGATCCTGTAGGTACTTTATTAATCCCCATCGTTTTATATCTGGCAACGAGCGGAAGTTTTGTGTTTGGTTATGCCAAGCCTGTTCCAATTGACTTTGGACGTTTAAAAAATCCCAAGCGTGATATGGCCTGGGTCGCATTGGCCGGACCTGCATCGAATTTTTTCATGGCGTTGGGTTGGATGCTCGGCGGCATATTTCTGACGGTGTTTACTATATCGGAACCATTCCTGGTAAAAATGATGCAGGCCGGTGTATTAGTTAATCTGGTCATGTTTGCACTCAATTTATTTCCGATGTTGCCATTAGATGGCGGACGTATCCTGGCCAGTGTTCTGCCCATGAAGCAATCCATCCAATTTTCAAAAATTGAACCTTACGGATTTTTTATTGTGCTCGGGCTAATGTTTTTAAATTTGTTCAAATATTGGTTGATCCCTGTGATGCTTCTGACGCAAGCATCATTACACCTGCTTCTTTCACCTTTGCAATTTCTCCTTCACTAATCCAGCAAGCCGAACTATGTACCCTGAACGCGTAGTTTCCGGCATGCGCCCGACTGGCGTAATGCATTTGGGCCACTATCATGGCGCACTACTAAATTGGATCAAATTACAGACAGAGTTGCCGTGTTTATTTTTCGTGGCCGACTGGCATGCACTGACCACGCATTATGACGATCCGGGTCAGGTAGAAAAAAATACGTGGGATATGTTGATTGACTGGCTGGCAGCAGGAATTGATCCATCGCAAGCCACGTTATTCATTCAATCCAAAGTACCTGAACACGCCGAACTGCATTTGCTGCTGTCTATGGCCACACCACTGGGTTGGTTAGAACGCGTGCCAACATACAAAGATCAACAGGGAAAATTACAAGACCGTGATTTAGCTACCTATGGTTTTCTTGGTTACCCGTTGTTGCAAGCGGCTGATGTGTTGATCTACCGGGCCAGCCAGGTACCGGTCAGAGATGATCAGGTTCCGCACGTTGAAATGATGCGTGAAATCGCGCGGCGCTTTAATCATCTTTATGGCAAAGAAAAAGATTTTGAAAAAAATGCGTTGGACGCCGTAAAAAAACTCGGTAGTAAGCGCGCCAAACTTTATTCTGAATTACGCGCCGAATTTCAGGAGCAGGGGTTGGTAGCTTCATTAGAACAGGCTCATGCCTTGCTTAATGAAACACAAAATTTGAGCATGATAGACCGGGAACGATTATTTGGTTATCTGGAAGGAAGCCACAAACGGATTTTGGTAGAGCCGCAGGTAAGTTTAACCAAAGCGCTCAGAATGCCTGGTATAGACGGTCAGAAAATGTCTAAAAGTTATGGCAACGCGATTGCGTTACGTGAAGACAAAGAAAGCCTGACCAAAAAAGTACGCACTATGGTGACCGATCCGGCCCGCATCAGGCGCACCGATGTTGGCGATCCGGACAAATGTCCGGTTTGGCAATTGCACCAAATTTATTCTGATTCAAGTATCCAGGATTGGATACAAAAGGGTTGCCGCAGTGCGGGAATTGGTTGCCTGGATTGCAAACAACCAGTGATCGACGCCATCATTAAAGAGCAGGAGCCCATGCATGAACGTGCGCAGCACTATCTGGATGACCCGGGTTTAGTACGCGCCATCGTTGCTGACGGCTGTGATAAAGCCCGTAAATTAGCGCAAGAAGCGATGCGGGATGTGCGTGATGCTATAGGAATTAGTTATTAGGTATTAGTCGTGAGCGCTTAAGTCATCCATCATAACTATGTGATTTATATCAATAATTTTTTTGATGACTTTTGAACGATTTAAAGGCACTAACCTTTGATCGTCTGGGCGGCCCGTCATTCCCGCCTATACGCTAATCGTTACCCACAAATCTTAGTCAAGTAGGGCGTAATAGCGCAGCGTATTACGCCGCATGTATACCCTTCACCTTCCAAAAACCGTATTTATAAACTGAGTCTTTTTCCGCCTGGCTG
>Ga0123337_10000645_pt1 | contig 54936 bp, 61 predicted proteins | sample frozenSSSSmetaG_FD_89792 | JGI IMG/M metagenome (GOLD analysis project Ga0123337, IMG submission 89792) | Glacier valley bacterial and archeal communities from Borup Fiord, Nunavut, Canada, to study Microbial Dark Matter (Phase II) -... | ecosystem: Environmental > Aquatic > Freshwater > Ice >... | reverse complement strand
CGCGCCGCGCCGATGCAGACCCCCCCCTCCCCTCCCCCCCCCCCCCAGCGTGCCCCCGCCGCCCCACCCCCCCCCCCCCCCCCACAAAATACCCCGTACCCCAGAATTCCCTTCCCTTCCCTTCCCACAGAGGACACCGACTGCCATTCTGAGGTCGAGGAGGGAGGCAACATCAAGGCGCCCGCGGGGACGCGAGATCTATTTCCCCGCGTTCTGCTTCTGCCTCTCCTTCCCTCTTCGCCCACACGAATCCTCTGATGCGTCGATGGGATGGCTTCTCTCTGTCACTGCCGATCTGAGACCACCCGTCTTGTGACCTCCCCCCGCCGCCTCTGCACATGCAGCCCCGTCCGCACCAGCTGCCGTGGTACCCTCGCTCACTAGCCACCCACCTACCTGCCTCCCTCCCACCTCCTACAACATAGATAATCAACAGCCCAGCGAGCGCCGAGCGCAGTGGTAAACGCCACCTATTCTCCCCACAGCACCTCAGCAATCTCCCCACAACAGCCTTCCGCAACATACGTAACCCGGCGCAGAACCGCCTCGCCGTGCCGTGCCGACTTCACCACACACAGCAGTCCGGCAGTCTGGCTTTGGCAGCTATGATATGATACGACGACTGCGCACTCCTCTCCTGCCCACCCTACCGCCCCAACACGCCCCAGCGCTACCTACGACGAGCTATGCGCCCCAGGCCTCTCCGGGCGTAGTCGGGCATCGCAGAGGAGCACGATCTGGGGATCTGGGGGTTGCGGAGACCCTGCCTGCCTATGTACTAGCGATGAAGGGGGGGCGATCGCTGGGAAATACCGATGCGGATGGAATGGAATGCGATGGCGGGGTACGAGGGAGACTGCCACGGGACGTCAGCCGGGTGGCGAATGTCTTGGAGACGGCGTGTGCGGGGCCCTAGGGTCGCGCTCTGCGATGATGGGTCTATAATCTATTTGATGAGGGATGGGTTGGGGGGGCTAAGACATGAATGATGACGCTGGTGAGCTCGGCATTGGGAAGTGGATGAGGGCTTGAGGGGCGGGACGTCTGTTCAGACGTCCGTTTAATCGTACAGGCACGTGTATTAATATTCCTAATTAATCGTGACGGCAAGGCCCAGCCCGCACGGAACGCCAGCCCTCTTCCCGCGCCAAAGCAGATTTTGCGGGGATAGGCTAACGTGGACATGTAAATAGCACGAGATGTCCTGTCATGGCTCAATCCTCACAAATCGTTGCCCCGTTTGGGCTTTATATCGTCGCGAAGGCATTCTCCAACGCGTCTCTTACCTCGAACTCCTCCAACACAGCACCAAACCTGTCACCGATTAGCCCCTCCCTCTCTCCCTCGCCCTCCCAGAGCCCACTCACCCATAACACCTAATCTTCGGTCCCAACTCCTCGCAAACAGCCCTGATCTCCCTCTCCCCCAACTCCACCGCCCTCGGATGCGCCAGCACCATCCCCCACGCCATCACCGGCGTGATCTCGCCCTCGAGATTCAGCCTCCGGCTCAGATCCAGCAGGTTCGCCAGGTCTCCCTTCTGCAGATCCCACGTCTTCTGGCCCCCGCCGTCGCGCTCGTTGCCTACCCCGTGCCCGAACGGGATCTCGTCCCCGACCGTCGCGTCCGGCGGACACGTGGCCATCAGCGCGTGCCCGCAGGGCTCTCCAGACGGCGACGCCGACCGCTCGATCAGGAATTGCATGTGGTCCATGCAGGGACGCTCGAGCCTGGGTGCACAGGGGTTAGCTTGTGTGCACCACTGCGTTTGGGTGTGGATGTGTGTGAAGCTGAGCTGGGCAGAGCAGAGCAGAGTAGTGCAGAGTGGGTGACAGCCGGCAAGGCAAGGAAGCTACTGGGGGCCGGGCGGCACAGAAGCAGGCTGCGGATCGGGTGCGTACGTGAGGACAAAGTCAATCCCGGCCTGTTCGTAGTCTAGAGTCAGGTTGAACTGCTGCGGGTGCAGTGCGCCGCGCGGCAGCGGCGAGATGTGTCCGGAGCCAGTCGGCGGCGGCGGAGACAGTGATTGCGTGGCCGACGTCGGGTAGGACCCGGAGATGGAGAGAGAGGAGGGGTACGAGTTGCTGCTGTTGCCGTTGCCGGCGATGTGGGAGAGCTCCTCGACGCCGCCGGAGCCGTTCCAGGGGATGCCGTGCGCTGCGAGGAGCTCTTTGAGACGGCGGTTTTCTTCGGCGAGCGAGTCTTTGGTGCGGGTGACGGTCGAGAAGTTTTCTTTGAGGCGCAGCACTTCTTGCTCCAGAGCTTTGATGTAGAGTTCCTTGCGCTCGCGGTGGGTTCTGGGACGCATTAGCAAGACGGTGGATTATGGAGTGGGGTTTCAGGGACTTACCTCTGTGCCTGTCGGTTCAGCTCTTGTCTTCGGGTTAGAGCTGGTTTGCTATCTGGCTTTGGTCCACGACGTTTCAGTGGTTGTCCGTCGACTATGCGAGGTTAGGATATATGAAGTGGCAATGGTTTGAATTTCTCACCCCTAGTACTCTTCTTTTCGGTCAATGTCCTTAGGAATCCCAAGCTCATCGATAGTGGGCTCCTGCCATGCTCGGAATGCTCGCTACTGCCATATCCGCTTGCTGTTGATGGATTGCCGTATTGGTCCACTGTCACTGTCGTGGCCATGTCGCCCCTGATGATCCTGGCTACCTTCGGCTTGGATTTATGATATTCGTTCAAAAGTATAAGTTGCTTAGCATAGAGCTTTCGAGGATCTTCAGACGACTTCATGTCAGTCATGATGTCTAGCACACACACCAAGGGCAATGAGAGCAACAAGATAATGGGGCCAAATCAAGGATGAGAGTGCAGCATCATGGAGATTTAAAGAAGGGTTCAATGAAAATTGAATAGCCATGCTAGATAGAAGAAAACCTAGCCGTACCTTGTATAATAATTCTCAAATCGCTGAAATACTGACGGTTCCTTCATGCGCGTTCAAAAAGAAAAACAAATGCTCCTGGGGTTGATTCAACAAATAATTGTCGCAGGAATGGCAGGATTTGGAATGGCGAGATGGGCGCGAGAGGATAGCGAAAACGCCGAACAGGTATAGAACGCGAGGAAATAGATTTCAGAGTAACCAAGCCGCCACCACGCCACGGTGGTCTTCGTGTATTTGTCACTGAGATCGCTGCGAGAGAGACGGCCGTATCACTGTAACATGAGGGGAGGGGGCAAGCCAGTAGATATGCCAGTAGATATGTATGGAAGGCTGCAAGCTGCTGGTGATCGAAGCGACGAGGTTCGACTGACTGCGGCAATGCAATGCAATGCGAGTAGCCACAGGAGAGCCTCACGAGGAAGAAAAAGACGTCGCAGATTGAAAGGATGCAGCAGTGCTGTGCAGAGACATTAGCATATCATTGTTGACTGCCGACGTCGATGGGAGCTAGGGCGACGACGACGGGGATGAACATGATATGTGCCTACCTATGGATGTAAGTATATGTATATACGGAGTATGCGTTCGATGAAGTCGCGACGGCGTGGGGCTGATTGAGCAGCGGCCGTCGGCCTTGAGTAGGATGGTGGTGGCGGAGCAGGATTGCGGTGTACACAGTAGGCACGGAGGAGATCGTAGCTCTGACACCGTTTTGTTACGCATACATACATACCTCATATCTGCATCTTACATGCCAAAACTTAATAATGCGGTAATGACAGGCCTTTCTAATGCTGACCTACAGCATTGGACAAGGTTTATTTTTGCCTCTTTCTCCCACTCTTCGTTGACGATTGATTCCTAGAGCTTCGACCACAGAGAGCTCTATGGAGGCAGGTTACGTAGACTGTAGGTATTCTAACTTCCTAACTTCCTAACTTTCTAAGCTCACCGAGTGCAGAGTACCACAGTAGTAAGACGAGACGCAGTTCCAATCATGGGATTGGTGCCCAAGAACACGTTTGATGTTTCTCATTGTGGCACCCTTCTCTATGCTCGCCTCATCTATTGTGTGCGGTCAACTCCTCGTGTATATGCTGTAGCCACGAAGGAGCCGCCATTTTGCTAAGAAGTGAGTATAGAGACTCTATTCTACTCTACTCTACTTCTATTCACTGAAGATGGACTATCTTCTTGCTCCACAGGTCGAGATCACTCAAGACGACTTTACATTTCATACGGATACAAAGCTGTTTAGATGGCCGAACATGGCAGGTAATCACACGCGTGCTGCCTTCATCACAAAGCCAAAACTAACGCTGTGAGAATAGATATCCACAAGTTAGGCACAGCAGTACTCTACCTAGCACAGATGCATATCAATCCTGCATCTTTACCAACTGCATCGCCATTAATGCTGATGCCGTTTCACCAAAGCGGCATCTTATACAACAGTGACCGGATAAATCTCCGGTCCGTATGAAGACCTAAAAACACTCCTACAAGGAACAGGCGACTGTGTTTCTCAAGTCCTCTCTTGATGAATTCCAGCCAAGGCACTTCACTTCAACCCCTCATCAAAATATTCATATATGAGGCCACGGTGCTCCAGGTTTGCCCGTGATGTGAAGTGTCATGCATTGTGCAGTCAGCCGTAAGGATCATCCATTCATTGTGACTGGAGAAACCTCAACATCCTGGAATGTGCTCGTCCTTTGTTCGTTCTAGAATAAGTTTAATGTAACGCAATCAACCTCATCGTAGCACTGCTTCTTCTTCCGTTTTCTTACACATCGTTGTTCTCTATTTACGAGTTATGGCTGATAAAAGTTCAAGCTTGCTTCAATCCCGCCCTTCTGTCTTTGTCATCTTCGTTGTCTGGCTCTCTGGTTAGGACCAGCTGACCTTAATCCTTTTCTGCTTACTACCAGTCAGCATTTACTACCCGGACTTCGTCCAGGATGTTTCCTCAACTATCGCTTTCTCGGTTTGGGTGTGGATTCAATGGATCTTTGAGGAGTGCAATGGCGCACAGATTGGCTTCTCTGGAGATGTCCTGCCGAAGAAGGAATCCGCAATTGTTATTGCCAATCATGTTGGCTGGACCGACCTTTATATGATCCAGAAGTTGGCATACGACTCTGCGATGCTCGGTCGCTGTCGATGGTTCGCGGAGAAATAACAAGCCTCTACCAAAGCATATTCTCTATCCTCGGACCAAGGGTTTCGTGAGGACAGCACAGCACTTGAGGAAGACGGGTCACGTTAAGGCGGTTTATGATATGACGATTGCTTATTCTCATGGCAACGAGTTTATGGCGGCTCCTAACATGTGGGAGTCCTTGAGTCTAGGCCATCTAGCAGAGAAGCACCGCTTTAAATTTCATGTTCATGTGAATCGACTCAAGCTCAAGAAATTACCAGAGACTGACGACGGTTTGGCGAAATGGCGAGAGGAGAGATGGATCGCCAAAGGCGAGTGGCTTGAGCAGAAGATGATGAATGGGCAAGATCGGCAAGAAAAGAGGAGGAAGCCACTAGAGTATGGAGAACTCTTCTGGACTAATACCGTGGAAGAGTAGAAACCTAAGGTTATGAAGCAGATGAAGGAGACATTCTGTGGCGAGGTATCTCCGAAATGGAGGTCAGTACATTTGGTGAGACCGATGTACGTTTCAAACGTCTGATTACTGTCACAGGCATTCAGATGAACGATATATGCCCGAGTGAATTACATGAATCTCCGAAGACTGTCGTATTGCAAATTAGCGACTTGAAAGGTCAAAGTGCAGTTGGATCACTTCAGTCTCTTCATGAAATATATCACGTGACACGCCTCTCCCATAAATACATGACGCCAAGATTTCGGCTGCCCCACTAAAGACCACAACTCGCACCTCGAACAAATATTCGCGAACAGAGATCTTTTGATTGACCTTCAAAGTACGACACCACATACCGTCGCGCAATCATGGCACCAATATCACTCGCAGACGTCTTGTCTGCTCTCCCATCAGGGGACTCATGGGGACCACAAACCTCGACCGAGACCACCATCGATGGCGTCCCATATGCACCATACTCGAAGGGCGACAAGTTAGGGCGCATGGCCGACTGGACCACTGAGGGCAAGGACGGAAGAGATGGCAGAGGTGGAAGACAGCAATATAACCGCAGCTACAGAGGTGCGATCTTTTGCGTCAATCTTAAAGCCATTTAGCTTGGGATAAGAGACATTTCGGTGGCGAGCTGTGCTAACAAATACTCTAGATCAGCAAGTCTACGGTGCTGGAACTTCATCAGTTTTCGCTGTCCAGCTCGCCGAGGACGAGGCTACTTTCTCCGTCGTCAGCAACGTTCGCGATAGCGCAAAAACCCGCTTTGGAAGAGGTGGCGTATTCGGCCGCGGACGCGGACAACGTGGTGGACGTGGCGACACAAGAGGCGGCAGAGGTCAGTTCCAGAGAGTCAACGTGCGTGGAGGCCAGCAAGGCGGATACGGCTATGATGCCCGCGGAGGCCGTGGTGGTGCCAGAGGCGGTCGCAGATTCGGCTGGAAGGATTACGACAAGCCACAGCGCAACCGTGATGCTTCGGTCAATATCAAGCCTGACTGGGCGCTGCTTGAGGAGATTGACTTCAACCGTCTTACTAAGCTGAACCTCGACACCGATGAGGGCGAGGATATCGACAGCTACGGTTTCCTATACTACTACGACCGCTCCTTCGATAAGCCAGCCACCAAGAGCAACGAGCGCAAGCTTAATGTTGTTGATCGCGCTTCCTACAATGTCACCACCTCCTCCGATCCAGTCATCCAAGAGCTCGCTGAGAAGGAAGAGGCTACCATCTTCGCCACCGATAGCGTCCTCTCCATGCTTATGTGCGCACCTCGTTCTGTCTACCCATGGGACATCGTCATCGTGCGCCAAGGCAACAAGGTCTACCTCGACAAGCGCGATAACGCGGCCCTGGACATGGTGACCGTGAACGAGAACGCCGCCGATGCCCCAATGGACGCCTCAGAGGGCAGCAAGGACGCCATCAACCAGCCAGCAGCGCTCGCCGAGGAGGCCACTTACATCAACCACAACTTCGCGAACCAGACGATGATCGAGAACGACGCGCAAAAGATCGACATGGCCAACGAGAACCCCTTCTACAACGCCGCCGAGGAGACCGATCCGCCCGCCAGCAAGGCCTATAAGTACCGTCGCTTCGACCTATCGCTCAACGACGAGGAGCCAGTGCACCTCATCGTGCGTACCGAGCTCGATGCCGTCCAGAAGAATGCGATTAGCGGTGAAGATCAGTACCTCACTGTCAAGGCGCTTAACGAGTTCGACGTTAAGGCACAGGGCAGTGGTGGTGCTCTTGACTGGAGAGCGAAGCTCGTCTCGGCCCGTGGTGCAGTGGTGGCGACAGAGATGAAGAACAACTCTTGCAAGCTGGCGAGGTGGACTGTGCAGAGCATTATTGCCAAGGCGGATATTATGAAGCTTGGGTATGTCCCTTTCCCCTTTCCGAACCCTTCCCCCTTCCCCTCCGCCACCTCATCTTCAACCTATCTGAAGTAAAGTAACGCCACTAACAACCCCCAGATTCGTCTCCCGCGCCAACCCGAAATCCAACGACAAGCACGTGATCCTGGGCGTCATCGGATGGAAGCCGCGCGACTTCGCGGCCCAGATGAACCTCTCGCTGTCGAACGGCTGGGGTATCGTTCGCACAATCGTCGACATGTGCCGCGAGGAGGGCAAGTACGTGCTCGTCAAGGACCCGAACAAGAGCATCCTGCGTCTGTACAGCGTGCCGAGCGGCACGTTTGAGGAGGAGGAGCAGGGGGAGATCGTCGAGGAGGTTGAGGAGGAGGAGTAAGTCGGGCGGATTTGGCTGTGGATGTGATGATGTGATATTGCGAGGATCGATAAAATGGGAGAAGTGAAGGGTTTCGGGGGGGGGAGTTTAGCTGCAGATCAGATCGGATCGCATCGGATATAGAAATGCACGCATAATCGACGAGACTTCTACGATTTTGGCTGTTTTCAAACTTGAAGCGGGGGACAAAAGCCTTCGCAAGTCGCCTTTCTAGACCTTGAATATCCAAGAGACAATATTCCCTCCATGCAGTATAGTATTGGAACAGTCCACTCTGCGCATCATTGCCCTCCCCCGTCTCCTCCCCATCTGCCGAAGACCACATTTGAAAACGTGAGAGCTGATGATGTCTCGTGCAGCTTCTCCCTGCCGTCATAGTCTGCACGCGTACTTCGCCCTCTACACGACCGGACGGGAGACGGACGATGCAGTGAGAGGATGGGGGGAGGAGTATGAAATCCCCCAAAAGTCCCCGAGATTCACAGTTCTGTCTGCAGACTAACGCACATGTTTGAGGACGTGGATATGTCTCGATTGCGTCCTCCCAGTCTCGCTCCTCTTGCTTCCTCCTCCCTCCCCTTCCTTCTTCGAAAAAGGTAACTCCAGGTTGAGAACATCCCGCTTCCTTCCCCTGTCCTCGCCGCGAGCAACTCTGTCATGGCTCCCTCGCCCCCGCGAAGCTCTCGCTGCATTCGTTCCTCACACTTACGCATCATGGACGAACAGCGCAGTGAGTATTGTACCGATCCAACCACCCCGGAAAGAAGTCCTACGCATGTACTGTATCCCACGTATCCTCAACCCGACGACAGCCGCCGTCCCGAAACCACAAGCCTCGTTGTTCGGCCCTCTCAGCAAACATGCAGAACTCCTCGTCATCGCCCGCCGCTCTCGCGTCGTCTCTATACGTATACATACACCCAACCCCATCTCATCAAATCCAATCCAATCCAATCCACGAACTCGCATCCCATCCCAACACAGCCAGCCAGCCAGCCAGCTCCGCCTGTCTGCCTCTGCAGCAGCTCCCTCTGCCTCCAGCCACGCGCCGCACATCCGCGCCCTCAACCTCATCAAAGCGGCGGAAACGGCGAGGATGGATGCCGCGCTTCGCTCCGGGGCGGGAGCATCGGGGGGGCGAGCGGTCTGCGGTGCTGGCGGCGGGGGGGCGCCTTGGGTACAGGGGCCGGAAAGGACTTCATGTGATGGATGGATGGGACGCGGGAGGGAGTGGTTGCTGGATTCTCATTTCGCTCAGGCTCCAAGAGGACTTGAAGGCGACTTTGTGTATTATTCGATTACTATTTGATCCCTGTCACCAAGCACATCGCCTCCCCAACTCCAAGCTATGACGAACGCTACGCCACAGAACGAATGGATACAAAATCCGACGGAACGAAAATATTGATGTCTCAACGAATGTCGTCTCTATGTACAGGCCCACACCGCGCATCTATATCTATTCCGCGTGTCCTCCCTTTCCCCTCTCCCCCATCCTCCAAATTACGTTTGTTAATATGTTAAGGTATACATTTAAATGTAGATGTAGCAGAGAGGTCCGCCCTGGGTGGTCAACATATCGCCAATCGTCGCGCTGAGTCCGAGCACGCCCATATCCAGCACATCGGCCGCCGAGCCGACAGGCGTTGGTGGGTCGTTGAACATGTAGATGGAGCCGCCAATACCGCCAGCGGCGGAGGTGCGGGTAGAGAGGTCCTGGTTTTGCCAGATCCACCAGGTGCGATCGATCTGGGCGTGGTGAAGCCAGAAAGTTGGGTCACCTGGAGAGGCGAAGAAATCGCCGCCTGGGTCACCACCAATGGTGTAGTGGCCGCCGGCGTGCACACCGTAGAAGCCATCAGCGAATGGCACACCGTTGACAACGCCCTGCATGTACTCCTGGAACGACTTGATGTCGGTGTAGTTCTTGATGAGGGTGACGGATTGATCGTCAGTGGACCACCTGCTGGAGACCCATTGGCTGATGTCGCGGCGCAGGAAGCGCGGCTGGTAGGCGAGCCAGCCGGTGGACGCGATGCCCGCGGCGGCAAGAGTTGGGGCGACTGGGGAGATGTTCACGACCATGTCCTTGAAGGGTCCCGAGGAGACGCAACCACCGCCAGCTCCGGGAGGAATGCAGTTCGCGCCGGATGGAAGGGCGTTGGTGCAGTTGTGCTCAGCGTAGACGCCGTTGCCAGACATGGAGTAGGCGGAGCCATCGAAGACTGGGGAATTAATTGGGTCCTGGGCAGTCTTGCCCCAGTTCCAGTACTGTGATGTGTTAGATGGTGCAATTGTGGCATATGGGGAGAGAGGGGCTTACTGGCTGGGCACCGGTGTAGCCGCACTCATTGCGGAGAGCCTGCTCGTAGTTCCAGACGAAAAGTCTGTGCCAGGCAAGGAAGTTGGCCTAGAGTGAGAGTCAGCAGCCGTCATCTGGTGTTCAACGTGTGAAATTATAGAGATACTGACGGTGGCGTGGATGTACAGAGTCTGGTTGATATGGATGGCAACGAAGTCATCATATCTGGACTTAGCACCAGGGGCAACACCCGCAGCAAGCTTGGATGGCTGGGACTGAAGGCAGAGAACGGCATCGGTGTATGCCTTTCTCTCGTTGGGCAGCAACTGAGTCCTACATCGTCATAGTTGGTCAATTGGTACGATACAAGTTCCATCCGGGTTACAACTTACCATTCTCTGCGGAGAACAGCGTTGCGGAGCGAACATGAACCCGTGTCACGGCCAAGGCCGTTCATCAGCTGGTTGATAGCTAGATTGAGAAGACCCTTTCCTGCGAGAAGGTCTGTTCCCACAGTGGATGCGGGAAACCAGAATGCGGACGCAGCGCTCACGGACGTGAGTACCACAGCTGTGGCGGTAGTGAAGCGCATCTTAGCGACTGTAGATGCGGAAAGGTGTCAAAGAGTGGAATCAGAAGACGCCGAGCCGTACTTCTGTTAATGTGAAACAAAGGGCTTTGCAAGTCCTTTGCTGAAGATCTCTCAATTCGAGGGATGGACCGCTCTATTTGACTTGTCTTACAGCTGTCAATCTCCGGGTGACGGCCAAGCAACCGGCGGGGTCCATCTGCAAAAGCGCCTCCCATGATAATCCCAAGCTCCACGTGGAGGACGTGCGGAAATTGTTCTATAAAGGGTTCCATTCTATCATGGCGCTCTTACTTAGTATTGGGAGCTTGCATGTTGTTGGACGAATGACGGACGTTGTTGGGGGTTAGAGCCTGTCAGTGAATCGGCTTTGATTGCAGGAGCTCATTCTGGACAACCTTGCACACAGGAATATTATCAATATCATATCAGATCATGATTATTTGGTAAGGAGTTGCCTCGAACATCCCCCCGGCCTTTCCTGGTCTTTCCTGGACGCAAGTGCTGTCTGGGAGCTGGTTCGACGTCGTATCTGCCCGCCGTATTTTCCTCGGCTCATTGGGGCAAAGACACTAGATATGTACATATGTAATACTTCGTAGACTTCCAATCTCATGCCATGGGTCATGCGTAGAATTGGACTCTGCGGACTCTCTAGAGAGGCCATCTCGGACGTAAGCAAGAGAAGAGGAATAGTGTGGGATTTTCGCCCCAATAAACGAAAATGCCGTCTAGGGTAACCTCCCTCGAGGCGGCATGAAAGAGTGCTTTCCGAGTGGCCCCCTCGTGGCTATGCTGTCCCGAATAAACAATACTCCGTAGTATGTACATACATAATAAAGGAGGCGAGAAATTATAGAACACGATATGTACATACTTCGTACGTACGCTGCAGATGACTGCAGATGATCCAGGCACCACGCGCGAGGCTTGTGGCAGAACAGGGTTCCTGAAGCCCCCAACTTGCCAAGATATAGCGAGCGAGCGAAAGAGGGGCGGGAGCGGGGGCGCCGCATCAGTATCAGTAGGTAGTGAGTGACAGTCACTCTCCAAGCAATATGGTGATATGGCGATATGGCGATATGTCGATATGGCAATATGACAATATGACAATATGGCAAGATGACAATATGACAATATGACAATATGACAAATATGACAAATATGACAATTGACAATATGACAATATGGCTCAGGTCATTGACATGTCCTAGATACGCCACGAGAGGTGGTGGTGATGGTTCGTGGCGAGCCCCGCTGTACATACATACCCTAATGTGCAACAACAATAATGTAACCGGCAGATGGCTTTCATACGCCTCGGCCATATTTTCAGTCCAGCTGGCTGTCCAGCACAGCCTGAGAAGATCTCTGTCGAGGATAGAGTGTGGCTCATCTGGATCATCTGGATCTCTCTTCGGCTCGAACCATTCATTTATCTGCGACGAACCACGCATCAATATAGAGGATGCGATCCTTTGGTCCATGATCGCTGCAGATGCTCTGTAGAACACAATAACTGCTTCAAGGCCAAGTCAACTGACTTGCTTGCTTGCCCGCTTGCTTGCACGGTGCGGTTAGGTCGGCTAGCTGTCCATCAGAGAAATTACTTTGGAGTTCTCATTACCCCGGATTATCCTAATAAACAGTGATTTGTGAGATTTGTGACACGCCTTGCACACCGGGATGGTTCGTGTCCCTTGACAGCTATGGTTCGTCTTCCTTGGCAGGCGGCATCTGCGGCGTCTATACAGAATCATAGACCTCCGTCCAGACCAACTTCCGGCTGATATGAGAGATTGGCTTGCATGTTCGTACTCGGTACTCCCTACTCCGTCTCCCTACTCCCCATGTCTCAGCCAACTCGGCATCTCTCATGCCAAGCACATTTGGGGAAATCGGGGCTCACGGCAGATTTGACTGCACCGCAATACACATCTCCCTCCCCTCCTGCCATTTCAAGGGAATGCGTGCAGCATTATTGTCATTTCTTTAGGTAAAGGGGCCACTTGGACTCCATAGCAATGTTAGATTAGGTAATGTGTGTATCTTGAAGCTTCACTCCTGATAACGACGACGATGGGTCAATCTACGGAGTAGTAGTAGAGTTGAAAAAGGAGAAGGCGCAGTTCATGCAAGAAATAGGGAGATCCCCCACGACTGGCCATCGAAATTCTGCTGATTGATGATTGTCGATCGAGGTGGGTCGATGAGAGGAGAAGGGACACAGACACATGGGATTGCGACTCTCGCAGAGTTTCGCAGAGTCGCAGTGTGAGAATATGAATCATGGATATGAATCAATGGATGCCAGACGCCGCGTGTTCACCTGTTTCTTGTCTGTTAACCTGTTAACCTGCCACCCGGCTTTCACAACGTGCGCTCCGGCCCGCTCGCTGGGCTTCCATCAACCGGCTCTCCATACACTCGACTCTGTGATGAGTGATGTGTGGAAATGATTCACCACAAGCGCTGTCTCGCTTGCTGTGCCGTGCCGCTTCGAAGACTGGCCTTTGTCTTCAACATGTCTTCAACAGCCTTGGCAGGATGAACGTTGTCGAAGTGCTCATACCAATAAGATACGATACGGACGGCAGGGGTCTCTCGGCCAAGAACATGAAATGAAATGAAATCTGTGGATTCGAGGAGAAGGAGAAGGAGATGATCGGAGCACCCCGCCTTCACCGCTTTTATCGGCAGAGTCAAGGAAGGGCCACCCAGGCACGGGCTGGCCATGATCATTATCCGCCTGCCAAAACATCTCATGTTCGAAGAGCATGCATCCGTATAACACCCAAAACACCCAAGGAGCCTCCCAGCAAACCTTATATATCTATCCGAGGCCGCCTCGACGTTCACATTCATTTCCTAGCCATGCGTACGTTTCGAACCCGTGCAGCGGATGGTCGTGGATGCATGCAATAATCCATCCTCAAGGTCAAGTCTGAGGTATCGCCAAGTGCCACTTGGATGGTGGTGTGAATCCAGCAAACACATCACATCGACTCGGTCGTGTTAGCTGCAGAACATCGCAGCATCGCCTGGGCGGAAGTCGGCGACTATTCGGCGTCCAAAATAGCCATGGACGGACGTCGACGAGGTCCTTCGTACAGTAGTAACTACTCTCCCAGAGCAGAACCGTATGGAATACCTATCTAGGTATGCAATAATCATGACCTGTAGGAGCGCGGTCTTTCTCCTATTCGTATGTACAGTATCTGCCTCCTGCAAGATCGAAGGAGGGAAAGGTACATATGTAGGTGGGTGGCTCCAGTCGAAAATTGTCAATGCAACAACAGGACAGCTAAGGACAGACGTCTAGACCATGGTGCATGCATGCATGCTATCTCCTAAAATTACCACATGCGGCAGATAGGTAGGTCAAAATTTATGACAATGAAAATGCAGGCATTTATACAGCAACTCAGAAATTTCGAATCGGACACGGGCCTCCATAACTATTAGCCAGAGCATGTCCACGTTCAGAATCCCCGAATCCGCGCCGCCATGTCTTTAGCCTTGATGCTTCCACGTTCTAGTGATTTCCCGAGTACATCGACATCAGCCATCAAAGCGGGCGGCACCGTTCCGCGCCCTTCCATACCCAATAATTGGAAGTTATGGAAGTTACATACCCACAGTAGTACCCATTTGTCGCCTCGAGCGACGAGCCAAGGTGTAATAAGGCGTAAAAAACCACGCTACATATATGTACATATGGAACAAAGAACTGTGTGTGGATTGACTCCAAATCTCCACCGGCGCAACCATCAAGTCCACTAACGGTGCGCCTTATGCCACGCCGATCGCGGTCTCGATGGGCCTGGGCTCAAGTTTGTCCAGTGCGAACTTCGGCAGTCATAGACCGGAGCCACTGGATTCGGGTCTTTGCTCTACATCTGTGCTGCGTGCTGTAGTCTGTAGAGTTCAGTAAGAAAACATCTCATTTGAAGGAGTCCACGGAGGTTTTGTGTGAAGACACACCCATGGACAAGAGCTGTCCCCTCCTGCAAACGTATCGCAGTACTCCCTCCGTACATGAAATCTGCAGTTGTTCATGCCTCATGCTCTTGGATATCCGGACCGACATATCCGTCCCAGCAATCCAGGAGGACGTGCGGGCCTTCGAGCAACAGGGTGCTTGCATGACATTGCTGGGTCGCCCCACACGTTTCTTCCCTGTCCTGTGCAAATCTCCGGGCATCAGTCCTTTTCCTTCTGACATTTTGTGGAGTAACATTCCGGCGTCTGTCGCCATATTGTACTTCGTAGAGTAAGACATTATTATAGTCCACTGGGGTTTTTCCGAGGCGTATGTACATATATAGAACTACAAGACATTTAGCTTATCCCCCAATAAAAATGATCCCCTCCCATCAACGAGGCGGAAATTGTTGAAGTTCTCTGGATCTGTCGCTTTGACCCCTCCTTGGGACTGCACTGATGAAGCTTACGTAGTCCATAGGGCCCCTTAGGACTGCTTTACTCCGTATGTACACAGTGCAACTAGTCGCCATACAAATAGGGTAGCGCATTCATTGTTTGGTACGGCCGTAACGTCGGTCTGTGCGATAGAAGGCTCTTGGCCCTCTTGGCATACTGTTATTCTCGGACGAATCATGTCAACACCAAATGCGTCGTTTTCGGCTTTCGCGACAGCAGAGGATGACTGACTGGCCAGAGATGGCTCGCTCCCTCCATATGCCTCCGAATGCCGCAATGAGCTTACAGGCTAAATCAACATCAACAAGCGGAAGCGGAAGCGGCATCGGCTCGGGCTCGATTTATCCAATTTATCCATCGACAATAATGACGTTGAGTTTAGAATGGTGTTGCTGCGTGATGATCAGCAGTCTGGATTCCATTGCCTGAGGATAGGAAGGTCACTTCCAGAATCCTTAAATACAATGTTCATTGATCCGGTGTGCAAGGTGCAAGAACGTGGAGCATTACCTAGTCTTGCTCGTCGTCGTATTGTGCATGCAAGTGATGTACATACACATGGCACCATGTGGCTCTCCCAATTCCCAATTCCCAATTCCCACCTATGCATCTAGAGCTCTTGGCTCGTCTCCAATCACCTGATTCTGAGAGGCTCCGAGAATGGGGTCTCCGCGACCCCTCAGCGCTCCCCTGACAAGCTCGTCGCACTGCCATGCATACTATGCATAGTACCACTAGTAGCAGCACCCTTGAGTATCCTCCGTCAGGGCCTTGCATAGTATTTTTGTATTTTTCCATCTCTAAGCTCTTTCATTCATTATTCGCCCAATTTTTCGTCCTGTGTACGGAGTAATGCATCAGGTCCCCCACCTATGCCTCGAGAGCAGTCTATGGCGACGATGATCTGCACTCGCTATATGTACCTGGTATGCATGGACATCGAATTCCCCAACATTCAAGCATCATCGCACCATCGTTCCCCAGTATCGAATCAAGGCCTTCCATAGCCATCCCTAGCCTTCTCTAGCCCTCCCTAGCAACGCCAGCGCAGAAAGCAAACAGTGCGCTCTACACGCACAGTGCATAATACCAGTACCAGTAGGTCGAGTTCCGGCGTGGCAACGTGCCTTGGTGGCGCAAAGGGTCAAAGCCCAAGATACGGGTTGTGCGTCCCGGCTTGTCTGTCTTGTCCTCTAGACTGCTTGGACTGACCCACTGCAGAAGTTTTTGCGTAGATGCCGACTTTGGTGTTTCCATGGCGTTGTTTGCACAGACTCTTACCGGAGCAGCTGGGAGACTTGTCGGTGGGCTTCCGCATCTGTACTTCATATCTTCTCCACCTGGACTTCGAAAAACCGTCAAGTAAAGGGGATAGTGCCATTTGAAGCAAAGCTCCTGACTGAATAGCCCTTGGTGGCTTGGGCGAGGACTGTGCCGTGCAACGTGCAGGGTTCGATACCGTTCCTTGTAACAGAAATGAACTCTGAAATGATAACGGTGAAGGCGGCTTAGTCTTTGGAGCTGAGACGGAAATCAGAGGTTCGACATTATGTACATATGCAGATGGGTGCGAAGGATCTTGATAACCTCCATGAAAGTGACCCAAGAGGCTTCGTCGAATTTTACGCCCCCAGGGCAATCCAACATTGTCGACTCGAGGTCCATCGAGCTCCCTTGAGGCCATCCGACCCGACGTCGTTCCTTGCCCACCAGTTCCAAGGAGAGGTATCGCAACATATTCATCTTTGAGGTGTCGACGGCGAAGATGCAGCGTCTATTCCCACGACAAGCGGCTGCGGAGGTTGTATATGACTTGACGGAGAATAATGGGCCTCGAATCCTTGGAATCGTCGGCTTCTTGACAGCTTTTACGCTCGCTACTGTGTTGTTAAGAATTTATGTCCGGATATGGATGACGAAGACGATGGGCACTGACGACTATACCATGGTCGCCTCAATGGTGAGCTTTCTTTTTTCCGGACGCTGCGAGGACTGTTGATTGATCTCCGCAGGTATTTTGTATCTTGGTGTTTGTCTGCATGGTTCAAGAAGTGCATCTGGGTATCGGGCGACATCTGACGGATCCCATCCTACTGGCAAACTTCTCTCGGATTATGCTGTGGACTTGGATGCGTTCGCTTTTCATTGTGCTTGGCATCAGTTTGGTGAAGGTCTCAGTTGGTTTCTTCTTGCTGAGAGTGGTGGACGGCACGAAGTATAAACGCTTCATCATCGGAATGATTGGTAAGCGCGCTCCTCACTTTATATTGAAAACCACCTTCTAATGGTAATGCCAGCCTTCTTGGTTGCCTTCACGATCGCCTGTCTCGGTACGCTCATCTTCCAATGTTTGCCCGTAGATGCGGCATGGAATTTCACGAAGAGGCCCGAGTACATGTTGGGAGGGACAGCGAAGTGCTACAACAACAATGTTTTCAGGAGCATTGGTCTGTTCAACGGCTGTACCTACCTACCCTTTCTCTACAGTCACCGAGAATAGCTCTAATATATATGCAGCAATCAACATCGCTACCGACTTCTTCTTCGCCGTCCTGCCTATCCCCGTCATCTGGGGTCTCAATGTCAACACGCGCACCAAATTAACACTGATCTTCATTCTCGGCCTGGGTTTCTTGTCAGTCACCCACCTCTCTCAGTCACTGAACCCGATTCTAACAATTCACAGTGCCTGCGCCGCCGCCATCGTCAAGGAGGTCCTCCTCTCCACCTTCTTCACTACCCCTGACTTCAGCTTGTACGTTCCCTCTCCAAGTCCCATCAAACCCCCGAGGTCGCTTGACTAACCATAGCCCTTCTCAACAGCAAAAACACCTACGCCATCTGGAACTATGTCGAATTGACCGTCGGAATCTTCGCCGCCTGTCTCCCCGCCCTGCGCCCCATGTTCGCCTTCATCCTCGAGAAGGCGAGCTCGACCTTCGCCGGATCGCGCCAGACGGGCCTGAACACGCGCCACAAATACTACATGCAGTCCAACGACATCAACCTGAGCTCGGTGCCGACGGCCAAGAAGGGCGACCGATACGGCGTCACGGTGACGAGCAACGGGCGCCCGATGGGCAAACTCGAGAAGAGCATCAAGGAGCAGGACGGCAGCGAGGAGAACATCCTGGTCATGGACGATCTGGAGATGGGCAATGACGGCCATGGCAGGAAGAATAATGGGATTGTGAAGACCACGGAGGTTAGGGTCAGTTAGGCACGGATGCGGCGCGTGCGACGGGCCAAAAATGGTGCGTTCGGTTTGGATAAACACTTTTGAGCGATGCAGGCGGGATTTTGTATCATCATACGCATTTAAGCATTATATCTTCTTGTTTTTGTAGCTTCTGCTTAAGGCTTATCGTATGGAATGGTTCGCTAGATGTTAAGGCTGGGACGGGGTGGACGGGGAGGATGTGTTATGTCTGGTGGATTTGGAGATGAGGTGTTGATGAGCCATATACCCATACCATAATTATGAAAAGTAACAAAAGTAATATACAAGCAGTACAGGAGTTTTTTTTGTAGTTTTTTTTTAGATCCTTTTTTAACTTTTTTTGGAAAACGCAACAGTTGTTGCCGAAGATATTTGGACTGACAGATGGAATGAAGAGATGAGATAATGTCGTCAGAGAGAGCTGTTGTGAGAGAGTGGAGATGTATGTGATGTGCTGGGAGGGCGATCACAGCCTATTTCGTGCAATCTTCATCTGATTGTGAGATGCCATGTGATGGAAGAGGAACTGATCGCCATATACTACTATAATGGGGCCCTACAACCCTTCCCGCCACGCAGCTTACTGTATGTCCTGCATATGTTGGTATTTCTCTCTGGAAGGATTCTGTGGAATGTGCTGCGTCTGATGGGTGGATGCAACAGGGAGATGAGATCAGATGGCTTTTGTGGGGAACGAATGAAGCAGCCCCTGAGCAGGTGGATCATGGCATGAGGCATAAAATGTGACATGGTACACAACCCCGATGCAACTCAAACCCATAATAAGTTGTGCTGTTATGATATCTGGATGGCGTTATGAGCGGAGATGACGATGCAATACATATGTGAGGATTTTATGATCACGGTACTGTAACTCTGGAGCAGCTCCGCATTTAATTTTACATAAAAGCGATTTTATGTCTGAGCTTAATACTGGATGATTGTGAAGCTGCAATTTCGGAAGTTTCGGTCAGCTTCGAGTTTTGAGCGATGGCTTATAAAATTACAGCTTTGGATGGCGAGTCAGATGAGACTATTACCGTGGAAATAAACACATTCTGGACAATAACCTAACGAGATTTCTGATATTTGAAGCCAGAATGCTGTTATAACTTTCCCGTTTCTACTAATCGGGACCCCCCCCCCCCCGAAAACACCCAAAAAAAAATTGTGCCGTTGGATGGGTAATAGTACAATATACTAGTATACTAATATTCCAAATCGAAAATTATACTCGGTCCTCGGCCTTCGTTTTTCTACCTATATTTTTCGACAAATAATAATAATAATATCACTAACATTCTTAAGCCTATATTTCGTGATCTCGTCCTCTCCACGTATTGATCTCGAGTAAGGAAGGTAGTAGAGCCAATATCATGTCCATCGACCGACTTTCACCCCTCTTCGCGTCATCACCATGGAAATTATTAGAACCCGTATCCACGTTTACAGAGCCTCTTATGGGTACGAACAAGAGTGCTAGGTAGATCCTCTGACGAAAAGCATACGGTGCTTATGAGGACTTATTATCAAATCAAGTCACTGAGCATAGTGCTCAGAGCTGTTAGCCACTCATCCACCTATTCTGATGATGAGTGTCTTCATTGTAGTCATTATCATCGTGGCTAAGTGGCTGATAACTCCCAGTGACTGGATTGATTGAAACCGTGACTGGCTTTAATAAACTTAAAACCCCTATTGTGGACATTGCACATCTGATAGATCTTAGCTCAAGAGACTTTGTTCTTACATACATGCGAAACCGCCATCCGCCGCCTCTCCTCACTAATGAAATGAACCAAGAATTTCGAGTAGTCAAATAAACAAGTAACCGAGCAGTCCGCCGTCTCCATACAAGTAGCAAAAACCAAAAATGCAACACATAGTACACCAAGAATGCAGCCCTACTTTCCCCCTCCACACCTTTGAAGCCAAAGAAGAACACTGCAAATAAAAATTAACTTATTGACTGGATAATATGCCCCTTCAAGCCCGGCCCAATGCAATAAGTGTACAAGCGTATCGAAACAGCCACTCTTAAAATGTCCTCCTCTCCTGGTGTAGAAACCCCCATGCCCATTTTATCGAAAGAAAAGACACCGGAGGTAATATAAATACGTGATACAGCTTCAAGCAAGGAAACAGACATTAGAATTTTTTTAGGATCCTCTCCATGGCATGAGTCCCTTTCGTCATTCATACCTCAACGGCCGAAACGATGCCTCAGGAGGCGGCGCCGGATGCCGTGGGTCATACTCCTCATAATAAGCCGGATCACTTCTTGAGAGCGGCGCCCTGTCGTAAGCCGGCTGTCGCTGTCTAGGTTCCTCCTTATACACAGCCTGTCTCTGTCTCGGATCGTCCTCATATACAGGCTGCCTCTGTCTTCTTTCCTCCTCATAAATTGGCTGTCTTTGCCTTGATGCTTCCTCATACCTCTGCGCCTCTCCATAAGTAGCGTAGATGGGGTCGTGCTCGCGCTGCTCTCTCCGCACCGGGCGTTCAATGACATAGTCCCCCTGAGGATCTGCTACTCGAACGTATTCAATTTGCGTCTCGTACTGTGGACGGCGTGGCTGCGCTTGCTCGTCAGGATACACGCGGTAGTATTCCTGACGTGGCACGCGCTCATATGCAACCTGCTCTATCGGTTGCTGGGAAGGGCGTGCCTCATATACGGGCTCTTGCGCGTATCTCCGTCCACCGGGACTGACCGCGCGATATTGCCTTCTCTCTGGCATTGGGTCAATTACATAGACAGGAGATCGAGAGACTGGCGGCTCGTCTTCATATCTTAGCCCCTCGTATCCGGTATATCTGGCATTTCGAGAATGGGCTTGTTGGTTGATTTGACGCTCATCATAGATGGCATCATCCACCACATAGTGACGATCAACCATCTCGGGTGAGCGACGTCTGACGTATACTGGGCGGGGTGCAGCTTCAATACGATCATCGTAATCATACGGAAGATACTGAGGTTGTCTTGCGCTAACATGCTCAAACTTTGGCCGAGAATTTGAAGGCGATAGCGAATTATTCCGCTTGATTGATCGCTGGTTGGGGGTTTGATATTCCTCGCCACGAGAACCATATGGCGGTCTCTGCTCTTGCTCCATTGCCGGCTTGCATATTGGTCGCACACCTTCAGCTCGCTCAACAGCCCATCGAGACGTCAATACTTCCTCATCACGGCGCTGAGACTCTTCAGCCTTTCTAGCAGCATGTTCACTAAGGTCTGCAGCCAACATATTATTGAGAAATTGCTCTGCTGCAATCCTGGCCTCAGTGGATGTGGATGTAGTTTTCGTTGCGGTAACATCATTTGCCTGCAAGTGGTTTCGTAGTTCTCCATCTTCAGAACCACGATCACCGACTTCTACCCGAGACCACTGTTGGCTGACTGAAGTCTTTTTGATATTAGCGACAGATCGAGGACGAGGTTCGCCACGATAATAAATCTCGCTAACACGAGCCCCGGAAGGCCGTTCCTGATATTGAGGTGATTGTGGCTTAGCAAGTCTACCTGCTTTCTCGATCAGTCGTGGCAGCAGATCAGCTTCCTGGTGGTTGTATTCTGGGTGTGGCGGAATTGCATGAAGTCGTGGAACTATAGCAGGGGTGCGGGATATTCTGCCGCGTTTATCCCTGTCGTCAAGTTGTTGGTAAGATCCAGGTTGCGCAGTATAGAAACGATTATCAGAAGTGGAGATGCGTTGATCATCCTCTACTTGTAGAATATGTCTTTTATCACCCATCGGAGAGGCAAGCCTCCGGTCGATGTAATTCACGGGCGGTTGTCCATAATCGACTGAAGAGTTTGCAAAACGAGACTCCGCGGTTGATGGAATGATAACTGAAGTGTCAAAGACATCCTGGCCCGCCTGAGGAGGAGATGGGCTTCTCTGTAGAGGCATGGTATAGTACTGCTCATGCTTATCCTTTGAAGGTGCCAATTGATGGCCCTTCTCCTGGGGCAATTCTCGGTCTATCTGTTGAGGCGCCTCAACTTCAGGCTCCGGGGTATCGGGTTTGAATGCGTCTGGCAAAGCCTCCCTTACCAACAGCAATTTATATTCATCCATACCAGAAGAGCCAGACAAAGCTCGGATCTTCTTCTTGTGTGGAAGTTCGACCATATCGGTTTTCCAGTCGATATCCGAAGGAGATTTGTAAGCATTTGGCTTGGCGTTGTCAATATGGGCTGATTGGAAATGATTGAGCAGCTGCGGGAAAGAATAAAGTCTTCTATCCGTAGTTCCAGAGCCTTTGGATGAAACCGTGTGTGGATTGATTGGCCTATTCGCTCTTTCCAATGTGCAGGTTTTACATGCAAGGCCGTTGATATTGCGGACTGGTCGCATTTTTTTGATGTTTTGAATACCGTCAATGAGCATTGATAAAGAGGGATCGTCGGCATACTTCTCCCGAGAACGCTGCAACAAGTGATGGAGAATAGTGTATACTCTTACACTACCAGGCATGTCCTTAACGCCCGCAGTGCTGTTCCAAAGTCCTTTGGCAATGAGGGCGATATCCTGCAATTGCGAGTTATAGGCCTCAGTTCTGTGGACGACCGCAGGGATATGACTAGGAACTTCGGTAGCTACCGGAAGAGTTTGCGTTTGAATAGGAACAGAGGATTCAGGATTGGAAATAGGAAATGGCTGGTTCACTTGAGGTGCTTCATATACCAATGGAGGAGCACTGGTATACTGTATTTCAAAGCTAGGTTGTGGGTATGCTCCGTATGGTTGGTATCCGTTTGCCTGTGGCGCTTGATACCGAGACGTTTGAAAGCTTTGAGGGTATGCCTGGAACTGTGCAGGCACAAACGGAGCTGGTTGTTGCTGTGGATATGGTTCTGAGACCTGAGGGACCTGAGGGGGACCACTGTACTGCCCCGGCATAGACTGATAAGCCGGTGCGGGTGGAATATGTGTAGGCGGCGCGATAGGCAAAGAACTTCCTTGAAACCCGCCATAACCAAATGTGAGCGCCGAAGTTGGTGTGTCATTGGTATAAGAAGTTGCAGAGGATGGCCCAGGAAAAGAGACATTCTTCACAAGACTTGCTTCAGGGTTGAATGGTGGTTCTTTGGGCCACTCGGCCCTCCAGTGAACAACAATGCTACCAGAGCTAAGAGCACTGGTATGCTTGGACGCATAATGCTGACAGACACCTTCGAATGCATACCATTTGAAATTTTCGCATCCGTTGCAGAGGAAAAGTTCCTTACGATACTGCTCCGTATGTGGCTTAATCTTCGTGTCAAAAACCCATCTCATGTTCTGCAGCGTAAGCTTCCGAGAGAATGGTCCATTTGGCGGGTCCATCTGTGGATTTTGTCCAGCAGCCTGAGCAGCTGCATCATCCTTTGCAATTTCGGCATAGAACCTCTTGCGGACATAAATCAGGATTTCAGCAGCAAACTTTGGGCTTGTCTCCTTGTTGACCTTCTTACCCAGAGCCCACCTATCCAGGATGATTTCGTCGGCATAAGCACCAATCCGGTTCCGGATGACAATCTGAGTATCTTCCCATTCGCGATCGACGATTTCTCTGGCTTCCTTTGCTTGTCCATCTTGGTACAACCTCTCGTCCAACTTCTCTTGTGTGGCTCGAGTTTGCGCCACGCGGTCATCCTCTCGCTGCTGAGCATCAGCTCGCTGTGACAACAATCGTGGCTTAAGCATCTCCCATGCACTATCATCAAAAGGCTTAATGATCTGCAGAGCAGCTTGGAAGGATGCCATATGTGCCAGCACAGTCGGAGAAATCGGAGGGTCTAGTAATAGGCATCGCCGTTCTATTTCCGCTCTTCGTGCTGCTTTCAGTTTATCGACTTCTTCTTTTGTTCGTTCAAGCCGTGGTTGTGGAGGGAAAGGACGCGGAAAGGGACCGAACCCATTCTGTACAGCTGCTATATTAATATTAGAAAAGTACAGACCGACAAATAATATAACTTACGGAATTGTGGGAGAGATGGGATTGGATGCCTTATAAATCGAGTGGATGATGCGGGATAGTTTGTAACAACCGGGATCTTCGAGAGCCCTGACACTGGCTGGCTTTGGAAGCTTTCTGGTCTTGGAGGGAGAGTTGCTGAGGGTTGATATTTGCTCTTCGCAACATTTTCTTGAATTTCCACTGGTTCGTCACTTCGCATACGCTGCACCCCACCGGATGCTTCCCATCGTTCCCATCGCGCCAAATCAAGTCGCTTCTCTTTTCCACGATTGTCCAGCCCTTTGATCCACTCCTCAGCAGTTCCAGAGCCTAGGCTTTTCACCTTGAAAAATTCCTGCTTAATGTCGTCGACATGAGGCCTATAGAAATGCTTTCCTATTTGGATATGTGATGGCGGTTGTCCTTGCTGCAAAGTTGTCGAAGCTACAACGTTAAGCTCGCTGGTGAGAAATACGAAAGGGAGGGCGCTCATTAGTGGCGATGGCACCGATGAAGAAAGGAGGAGATCAATTTCCTGAGTGGAGATTAGTTTCAATTTTGAAAGACATGAAAATGAAATAGATAACTACCTTAATGGTTTGTTGTTGTAAACAGGGTCCGCAAGCACGGATAGCGAATGCCCAAATAGAACGGACTCCACTCTCACCTGGACCAGAATGCCACTGATCCATAGACATAGAAGAAACGGGAATTTGTGTTTTACCACAAAAATCGCAAGTAAGATTGCATGCAAGTTTCCACATGCCTAGCTCAGATATTCCTTCCAGGGGATTTGGCATCCATGGACGAAATAGCCTTCTTGAACTTTGCCAGATAACTTCTGGTTGACGTGGTGAAACTACGCTGCGGGAGAGAGAAGGAATATTAGAAGAATTGGATATGAGTGCATGATTGGGGTCAAGATATGCTCGGAATGTCTTGTTGACTCGCAACAGACGACCTAGAGCTCTTGGTGGTGTGAAGGTAAAGATGTGATGCCAGATTTCTGCAGGTAGCAAAGATCTATCTGACGACAATCGGCCTTCTGCAGTCCGAATGTTTCCAAGTGTCAAGTCAGGGGCCAGTTCTAACTTAATGCGTTTAGAACTCTCCGTTTCCTTATGCTTTTGTGGTAGATTGTGCGATGGATCAAAGGTATCCGACGGGATCTTGCGTTTCCTGGATATGTCGCCGAGCAAGCCATCGAGATTTTGCGTTGCAGACTGTTGCTGGACGGACTCGGAGCGAGATGACTTTCCGGTGTCATCATCTGAATCAGATTCATCCGTCTCTGCCGACATGGAAACGTCTGATAGATCATCCTCGCCTATGTCGCCGTGTGAAGACATTATCGTGGCCTCTGATGGCTCGTAACTGTCGAATCCCAATAGCCGGCTTGCAGAAGGACCTATAATCGGATACTGTCTGAGTGGCCTTGTGTTATTGTCTCGCTTTTGAGAATGCAAATGTGCATCAGAAGAAGAGGAATGATGAGAGAAGCGTACTCTCTCAGAGTTTGCAAACAACGAAAACAGAGAAAATAAGAGTAGTACTTGTCAAAGTAACCTAACCACCAGAATGGGTTACGAAGTCTGACAAGTGCGGCTTCGGAAGGGGCAACTCTCTTAGACCATCTCCGGGATCAAGAGACGAACAGACCCAGGGCGCAATCAAAGGGAGCGAATATGGTGGGATAAAGAGATGTCAGGAGTGCGTATATAGGGAATGACGAAATAGAAGAGTCGATGAGACATGGACGACTCGTCAAGGGTGTCGATATATGTTGATATGTATGATGGAGGGAGGAGGTTGGTGGGAGGACAGATGATGAGAAGAAAGAGCTGTCTGTCCCATCCAAATTTCCAAAGTCTTTGAAAGTGAGGCGGACTACACGAGGCCACGGCGATGGCTCCGGCGACGGACGATCATTTATCCATAGGCTACGACGAATGCGGCTAGACGGCTCGTCAGCTCCAATTCCACGTCCCTGTTAGCATCATTCCGTATTCAACAGGGCGCTTACAAGGCATCACGATTCACATCACACAAGCTCAACAGGCCAAAAACCTTCTTGTATTTTATTTCCTTCCCCCTCGCACGACTGCGATTACCAAAACTACGAATATCCTCTCGGCCCTGAAGGCTAAGGCTAATATATTCGGCGTTTAACTCCATCATGGCTTCACTCAATACGTCAACCAATGGTCCCTCAATTAGGTCCAGCTACCAAGGCGTCATTAACTCGCTCCCTCCGTCTGGCGCCGCGACGAGTTCTCCAACCTATGCGCAATGGGCAATCTTCTCTGTCTCTGCGCCACTGGTAAATGCATTTCAGCAGGACACTGGCTCGAAGGAGAGTGTGTTGAAAGTTCAGAGCACTGGAGGTAGGCGTAGACGTCCACCCCATCTGTCGAAGGATCCTGAGGCTAATTCGACATGAATAGAGGGCGAACTCCAAGATCTGATCGAAGATTTCTCTGAGGGCCGGATACAGTTTGCCTTTGTTAAAGTCAAGGATCCGAATACCACTCTACCGAAATATGTCCTCATTGGATGGGTATGCCAATTCTACGAGCGCTCATGCCGTCGTTGACTAACCAGGATGCGTAGTGTGGAGAAGGAGTTCCTGAGAGAACAAAGGGCTACTTTACTAGCCATCTGGCAGCAGTCTCGAAGATTCTGCATGTATGTTTGTCTTGTGATCCGGGGAAACAATATCTGCTAACCAATTGAAGGGTTATCATGTTCAGGTCACGGCACGGTCGGATCGAGATCTCACCCCTGAGACCATAGTGCAAAAAGTGGCAGATGCTTCAGGCGCAAAGTATTCTGTAGGAAATGCACCATCCTCTGCCCCAGGACCTGCTCCTCTGGTCGCATCGAAACCTGTGTTCACACCTACGCGAAGTGGAGCCGGATCGGCGTATAATCCGCTTGGAGGCACAACGTCAAGGAATATTAGCCGAGATGAGAACGTTGATGATGATGGCTGGGGTGCTGATGCTCCTCAAGTCACTAGGTCGCAGCTCGAGAAAGTACAATCCGCCTATCAACCAACCAAGGTCAATATGGCCGAGTTGACGAAGCAAAAGCAAGAGCCCTCACGATTCAATGGAGCGTCACACCTAGAAACCACCACTGAGTCAGGCGAGGTGGTCAAGGGCGGTTATCAACCCATTGGGAAGGTGGATATAGCCGCTATGCGCGCGCAAGCTAAGAAGACCGAAGATTACCGTCCAACCATTGTGAAAGGGGCCTATGAACCTATTGGCAAAGTTGACATTGCTGCCATCAGAGCAAAGTCTCAGAAACCTGCGGATGAGGTTCCTCGACATATCTCCGCTGTGCCAACAAAGCCATCTACTGCAGGTGAAGATAGCGAGGAATCCAAATCCTTAGCAGACCGTTCTGCTGTATTCACCCAGTCGGAACGTTTGACTTCGCTGCCGAAGCCCAAGGTGGCTCATAAGTTTGTCTCGTCGAACTTCACAGGCACGAAAGCGCCAACGCCAGGCGTCTTTGGCTTACAATCGGCACCAACTACTGCTAAAGTGGCACCTGTAGGCGCCACAAGCCGAACATTTGCTGATGAAGGCGGCAAGACGCCCGCTCAGATATGGGCAGAAAAGAAGGCAAGGCAGCGCGGTCTCAGTGGTGCAGCAGATACGGTATCGCCAGGTCTCGTCACACCGATTACGAGTCAGCCAAGTGGGAGTGGGGAATGGAAGAGCGGGTATACCGGCAAAAGCTGGGCTCCTGTGACTACCACAGTAACTGGTCGCTCCGCTACTAGCAGCATTGATCAGCAGAGAACTGGCGAACAAGATCGTTCTCGGGATGAAGAAGAAGCTCCAGCGTCTCCAGCGGGTGGCATTGGCGCTCTTAGAGACAGATTCAAGGGCGCAGCACCAATGGGCGCCCCTGTTATCCCAAGTACGAAGACAGGAGATGGCGAGTCCAATGTGCCCCCGGTTCCTTCTTTTTCTAGGCCTGAAGGTGTGCCAGTTGGCCTGCCAACTCGACCACAAGCAGCTGAGGAGGAAGAGTATGAAGAGCGAGGCCGTCCAAACATCCCGTCACCACCACGTATTCAACGTAGCCCTAGCCCGCCAACTCCGGAGGAGCGTGAAGAATCGCCAGTGCGCCTTGCAATGCCCGTGTCCCGCAACAAAGAGCCACAATTTGAGGCGCCAGAGGAGCGCATAGCTGCAACGTCGATGCCAATACGCTCCCTTGAAAAGGAGATTCCTCGCGAGGCTGACATCGACAGCGAACCAAGCCGTCACGATACAGCTCGTGCGGTTGGCGTCGCTACGGCAGAGACAACATTTGGTCGTGATGCACCAATTTCCAATGAGAATTTCCCAAGTGCTGGAAAACGTGCACTTGTGCAGTATGACTACGAGAAAGCCGAGGACAATGAGATCGAGCTGTTAGAAGGGGAGTATGTTACACATATTGAAATGGTGGATGCCGATTGGTGGATGGGAACCAACTCCAAGGGCGAGAGCGGATTGTTTCCTAGCAACTACGTTGAACTTGTCGAGGACGATGCCCAAGAAGAAGAGCCCGCTCCGCCTCCTCTTTCTAGGCCTTCAGCTGTGGATCAGACACGAGCTCCCGCGGCTCCACCTGCCCCAGCAGCTCCAGAGCCATCTAAGTCTGGACCTACTGCAACTGCGCTTTACGACTACGAGGCTGCTGAAGACAACGAGTTGAGTTTTGAGGAGAACGATAAGATCACCGGTTTGGTAAGTTTCTGTAGCCGATCATCTCCCAGTCGCCTGCTAATACAGCCTAGGAATTCCCGGATGACGATTGGTGGTTTGGTCACAAGGGTGGAAAGTCGGGTCTTTTCCCATCCAACTATGTACAGCTTGATGAATAGTGAAGACGCCGAAGCAGTGTTTTCGAGCCCAAAAATTTCAATGCATCGACTTCATCTTCAATACGCGTAAAGGGAGTTCTTTCATGTGCAACACAAACTAGTCCTTGCCTCGTAAATGCACATTTAGCTGGGTATATAATTATAGCCTTCGAGATCACCACACTCTTGGCCTATTACCTTCATTGACAGCTCGACTTTGAAACAGTAACAAATTTCGTCGTGTATCACAAAAGTCAACGCAACTTTCTGGTTTTTGTGTCACGTGATGTCCAAATCGGTTGCGGCACCTAACCAAAGCCTTGGCGTTTTTGAATCGACGTGAAGTTCGACCGCGGAACCTGGGAAATTGTATCTCCAGGACAGGAAGTAAACAGTCGCCACAGCTTCATATTTCAAACGCAAAGTTTGCGATTACGAAAGTGACGGCATTGGAGACAGTTGGAAGTTCTTCGACCAACCTCTAACTCGAATTTTATGCTTCAGCGCTCAACGACTTGTTGTTGCATGTGAGACACCTGCTATTGCCGACGCGCGGAACCGGGTTCAACAATCCCTTCTCGACCTTGAATCAACAAAGATGGCTTCACTCGGCGAGGACTTGCTTGGGATAGTCAACAAGCTACAGGATCTTGTATTCAATACTATCGGCAATGACTCCTTGGACCTTCCACAAATTGTGAGGCGCCCCGATTTGCGACCACCCAAAGGCAAAATCTCGTCACTTTGCTAACACGGTGTCCAGGTGGTCGTCGGCTCCCAGTCATCAGGTAAATCGTCAGTACTTGAGAACATCGTTGGGAGGGACTTTCTTCCTCGCGGCAGCGGCATAGTCACTCGACGACCCCTCATCCTGCAGCTTATCAACGTACCCAGCGAAGAAGATGCTCCTGTGGACGACGAAGTCCACATCCCTCACACACCAGCTAGCGTGGCGACAACGCAGGGAGAATGGGCAGAGTTCCATCATATCCCTGGGCGCCAGTTCACAAACTTCCAGGATGTCAAGCGGGAAATCGAGAATGAGACGGCGAGAATAGCAGGAACCAACAAGGGGATCAACCGTCAGCCCATCAATCTCAAGATATACTCGCCACATGTCTTGAGTTTGACGCTGGTTGATCTGCCGGGTCTGACCAAGGTAATGAGCATTACAGGTGTTTGCAGGATGAAAGTAACTGACCATAATGACTTTAGGTTCCTATTGGGGACCAGCCAAGCGATATCGAGAAGCAGACACGAAACCTCATCTCTGAGTACATCGCAAAGCCAAATAGTATTATACTTGCCGTATCGCCGGCAAATGTGGATATCGTGAACTCAGAGGCCTTAAAACTGGCGCGACATGTTGATCCCCTTGGTAGGAGAACGATCGGTGTCCTGACGAAGATTGATCTCATGGACCATGGAACAAACGCCTTGGATATTCTGTCAGGACGAGTATATCCACTCAAGCTGGGCTTTATCGGAGTTGTAAACCGATCACAGCAAGATATTCAGGGGAATAAGACGTTGGCTGAAGCCTTGAAGTCCGAATCCGACTTCTTCAGACACCACCCGGCTTACCGTAATATGGCAAACAGATGCGGCACACAATTCCTGGCAAAGAGCCTCAATTCTACACTGATGTCTCATATTCGCGAGCGTCTTCCCGACATCAAGGCTAGACTGAACACACTCATGGGTCAAACTCAACAAGAACTGGCAAGCTATGGGGATATGCATTTCAGTGGCAAGGAGCATAGAGGTTCTTTAATTTTGCAACTTATGACGCGATTTGCCTCATCTTTTATTTCATCCATCGACGGAACTTCGACCGAGATTTCAACCAAAGAGCTCTGTGGAGGAGCCAGGATATATTATATTTTCAACTCTGTTTTTGGGAATTCGCTTGAGACGATAGATCCAACCACAAATCTGTCTGCGCTGGATATTCGAACCGCAATTAGAAACTCCACCGGTCCAAGGCCTAGCCTTTTCGTTCCGGAACTCGCTTTCGACCTCCTTGTTAAGCCTCAAATCAAGCTTTTAGAAATTCCTAGCCAACGTTGCGTTGAGCTTGTATACGAGGAGCTGATCAAGATTTGCCACACTTGCGGCTCTACAGAGTTAACACGATTCCCCAGATTACAAGGCAAGCTTATCGAGGTTGTCTCGGATTTGCTTCGTGAGCGATTGGGACCAGCGTCATCTTATGTCGAATCTCTTATTTCTATTCAGCGAGCATACATTAACACCAACCATCCAAACTTCTTGGGCGCAGCAGCTGCCATGAGCCACGTTGTATCTAAGAGGCAAGAGACCGAGAGGAAGAAGTTGATGCAAGAAGAGCGTGAGAAACGCGAAAGAAGACGCCAAAAGGAGCTTGGCGCTGTCAACGGAGTGGACACTCCGGAGGATGAGGAGGAGGTAGCTGAGAAGATTGAGACTCTTCCTCAACGCCACAAGTTGCACAAGGGCACCCGAAGCGTTTCGCCTGCCGTTGGACAGAACGGAACTTCTAGTATTGCAGATCGCATAAATGGGCAAAGATCAAGCTCCCCATCAAGATTTGGTGGACCACAAGCTGGTGGTGCGAAGGATTCCTTCCTTAACTACTTCTTTGGCAAGGACGGCGCACCTGGAGGCGGGATTGGTATGAGCCCGCCATCGTCTTCCGCACCAAATCCAAATTTGGGTCGACATGTGAGCCAAAGCACCGAGCCAAGCTTCAGTCAAAGCATCAGGAAGCAAGAAGATCGGACTGCTCATCGTACCCCTGCACAGCAGGCTCGGGAGGATGACTACGAGCTCGGCCGAGCACAAAGAGAATATGATTATAACTCGCCATTTGTAAGTTCAGACCATTTTCCTTGATAATCAGCGTAGTAACCATTTCCAGGGAAACAACAATGAGCCAGCGCTCACAGACCGAGAGGCTATGGAGACAGAGCTTATTAGAGCACTTATATCCTCCTATTTCAACATCGTCCGCGAGTCGATCGCGGATCAAGTTCCAAAGGCTGTCATGCACCTCCTTGTCAACCACTCCAAGGACGCTGTGCAGAACCGCTTGGTTAGTGAGTTGTACAAAGAGGATCTCTTTGAGGAGCTTCTCTACGAGGATGACGCTGTGAAGAAGGAGCGCGAGAAGTGCGAGAAGCTGCTGAAGACATATCGTGAGGCGGCCAAGATTGTGGGCGAGGTGTTATAAGCGCCGATGAGAGAAGAGGGGTGGGCTGCGATGAGATGTGATGTGTGACATGTGTGTAAGAATGGGCGTAGGGGGCATAGTTGGTCATCCATCATGATTCTATGGTGGGCTTCTTTTTTGGCGCAAATTCGCAGCTCTGTAGAATAGTGTACCTTGTTTTTGGTCCTCTTATTCCTTTCCTCACTATCTTGCTGATATTAGTGAGCAAGCTCTGAGAACGGAGGGAAGCAGCGCAGGGTGGGCTGTGTCGATATACTTTGGCTGTAGAGGTAACGAATACACTTTGAAAGATATTATACTTGTATCTTCAGTCTCTTTGTTGATATTGCTCTACATTAAGGGGTAAGAGTTCTGTGCCATGTGGGTGTGATTTCTCCATGTACTCTGTTAAGATTAGTTTGCTAGAAAAAAGGAAAAAATACTTCTAAATTATCCCAGTTACTGGTAATATATCGAGTGTATATTAAAATCTCCAAAATTTATCTCTAAATAGCAGAATTCCAAAATATATTTATTGTTGGACTCTGAAGAAAAATACTATACGCGTGAGGCGCACGCGACAAGGCTGAAAGGCTCTCGGCTCCACTGCCAGCATCAAGCAAGCATCGACAAGGCAGCCCAACCCCAAGCAAGCAAACATCATGAACTCACGACCATGATCACTCCTTCCGAGGTTGCACACCAATGATTTGGATTGTTCGATATCCATTGCCTCGATGGCACCTCCCACGAAACGACGAAAGCGCAATGTGATTCCCTCAAGCCCGCCGCCAACGGCGGCAGCCTCCGACGATGAAGATGACGAGTATCGCGAGCCAAAAGCCACGATGAATAAAAGACCGATTGCTCTGAATTCCTCGCCCATTGAGGAGGCTTCGCCGTTCGTGAGGCCGTCGAGAACTGTAAAGCAAGCTCTTACGCCTACTAAATCACAATCGACGCTCACGAGCAGTCGCTCGCGGACCGCTGCCGCGGCGTATCTGCCCAGTCGCAGCCGCTCCACAACCGGCAAGAGGAGCGCCAGCACGAGTCCCGAGAAAGCGAAGGGCAAGGGGAAGACGATAGAGAAGGGTAGAACGCCGAGTCTATATACGTTCTTCTCGACACAAGTCCAGAAACAGACTGAGAATGCTCGACCTTCAGCAGCGCAGAATGGAGCGGCACATATTGAAGAGGAAGAGGAGGGCATTTCGGACGAGGATGAGATAGAAGAGAGTAAGGCCAAGCACGACAGTGCTTTCGCTGCTGCTGCGACGAGACGGACTAGGAATATGATGGAGGGCGGTTCAAATGTCATCAGTGCGAGCCAGAAATTCATGAAGCCGGCGCCTATACAGACGGCGAAGGAAGACGATACGCGGCCATGGGCAGAGAGATTTGCGCCTCAAAATCTCGATGAACTGGCCGTACATAAGAAAAAAGTCTCGGATGTAAGAGGGTGGCTGGAGGCGGTCATGGCGGGGCAGATGCGGCAACGGCTGCTAGTTCTAAAAGGCGCAGCGGGGACGGGCAAGACGACGACGGTGCAGTTGCTGGCCAAGGCTATGAGGGCAGAAGTGCTTGAATGGCAGAACCCGGTGGGTTCGATGACTTCAGACGAGGGCTTTGTGTCTATGGCTGCACAATTTGAGGAATTCATGGGACGAGGCGGGAAGTTTGGACAACTGGATATTTTCTCCGACGGTGCCTTACCTGAAGTCTCGAAAGAAGATGCAAAGCCGCTTGATCGGCGGAAAAGCATTATCCTGGTTGAGGAATTCCCGAATACATTCACGAGGTCTTCAACAGCTTTACAGGGCTTCCGCTCAACCATCCTCCAGTATCTCACGGCCAACACGCCATCGCTTGCAGATATGTACAGCTTGCAGCGTAACAAAGACCCAGTCACGCCGCTCATAATGGTCATCTCCGAAACCCTCCTGACCACCACCTCTGCCTCCGCCGACAGCTTCACCGCGCACCGCCTCCTCGGTCCCGAAATCCTGCACCACCCCGGCATTTCCGTCATCGAATTCAACGCCATCGCCCCAACCCTCCTGCAAAAAGCACTCGACCTCGTCGTCCTCAAAGAAAGTCGCAAGTCAGGGCGCCGCAAGACCCCCGGTCCGCTCGTCCTTAAACGTCTCGGCGAAATCGGCGACGTGCGCAGCGCAATCGGGAGTCTGGAATTCCTCTGCGTGCGCGGCGAAGACGCGGACTGGGGCGCCAAAGTCAACTTCAGCGGCGCCAAGGGGAAGAAAGGGAAGGAGACTGCTTTGACAAGGATGGAGGAAGAAAGCCTCGAGCTCATCACGCGGCGTGAAGCAACTCTCGGCATCTTCCACGCCGTCGCCAAGGTCGTGTATAACAAGCGCTCCGAGCAGGTGTCCAACGATGTCCTGCCGCCGTACCTCGCGCACGCCTCGCGGCCACGGAAAAGCCAGGTTTGCGTGGAGGAGCTGATCGACGAGACGGGCACAGATACGAGCACGTTTGTCAGCGCGTTGCATGAGAACTACATCCTATCCTGCGATGCAGCGCCGTCCTCCGAGCAGTTCTCCGACCTCGACCACGTGAACGCCTGTCTAGACGCGCTGTCAGACTCGGACCTACTCGCACCATCGTGGGACGGGAGTTTCAACGCCACGGGCTTCGGGGGCGGCTCGAGCGGCGGGGACGTGACGAGACAGGACGAACTGTCGTTCCAAGTCGCAGTGCGGGGCCTGCTGTTCGGTCTCCCCGACCCGGTTCGGCGGCGCGTGCCCGAGCAGGGTGGGCTGAGGCGCGGCAAGGGCGCCGAGGCGTTCAGGATGTTTTATCCCACCGGCCTGAAGCTGTGGCGCCAGAAAGAGGAGATCGAAGCGCTGGTGGACCTCTCCGTCACGCGCCTGCTGAAGGGCGAGCAGCGCGGCGGCGGCGGCTCGTCGAGCATCACGAGCGGCGCGGCGGCGTTCGTTATGCCGAGAGGGGTCGTCGAGAGCTGGCGGAGCAATCACGATTCGGCCGCGCAGTCGCAGTCGCAGTCGCAGGCTGCGTCGCGCCCGCAGACGTCCCGCACAACCAGCGAGGCGCCGCCACTGCTCGGTCTCGGCGCCTCGGCCCGCAAGGAGATGCTGCTCGAGCGGCTGCCGTATCTAGTCGCGATTGCCAAATCGCAGCATTCGTCAGGCAGACCGCCTATTCCTACGCCTTTAGGCATTGCCGAGCTGGAGAAAGTGACGAAGTTCACGGGGATAGCGGTGCCGCCCTCTGCAGCGGATGGCGACGAGGAAGCAGAGTTGCTGGATGCGGGAGCCGGGGATGGCGTGGTGGGGGAGGAGTGGGCGACTGATAGGCCGTCGGAGGAGGGGTCGCCGAAGAAACGGGCGGGGAGAGGGGGGAAGATGGCGATGCTGGATGGTGGGCTTGAAGCGCGGTTCGTGGCGCAGCGCCTGGAGAAGACGGTGTTGAGTGATGATGATATTGAGGATGATTGAGCACGGCGGAGTGAGTTGGTTCTTCTGTACTGGGAGCATATTTGCAAGTGGGATAGGGGGGCGAAAGTGAAGGGAGGGGACCCTTAGGGGTATACAGCGTATTGATATTGGCGTCGGAGTGTGTATCTAGTTTGGTTCTTGGGAAGGGATCTGTTTAGAGTAGAGTGACTAGCTGAGGCTACAGTAAAACTATACTATTATACATGGCTCTCTCTTACTGTTTCTACATATAACTCATGCAGCGTTGAATTTTTCTCTGAGTGGGGAGGAGCTGGCAACGGAATTAATAAATTTACCCACTTACTCATATCGCTGGCGTCGATAGCCTCGTTTGGCGCACGTACTCGTCTCCTCGATTTTTCCTTCAATTCCTCAGCCCCGTCTTCTGCCCACGCCTCATCCTGCTATGAAAGGAACACCGGACGCCGGGACGCCTTCAACTGTCCAGCAGGGCTAATATAAGCCAAGCACCGCGTCACAGCCGACCATTACGAAGCGCACTCGAGTCGCAGTGGGTTGCGCATGTGGATGCCGCCTTTAGCGCGCCACGAAGCGGCCAGTGGCTCGGGACATGCAAATCCGTCTGCACATAGAAATACATCCTAGCGGGCAAATCACTGCGGCGGCATCCCAAAGCCCGACCAGCCGCTGAACTCATCCGTGAACCTGACGGCCGCAGAGAGGTATTGTCGATCGGCATCTCCCCACGTCGCCGCGGCTTCCTTCATGGCTCTTATTGCTATTCACAACATCTGATCAGTCACATGCAACACACAGCACCAAGATGGAGAGCTGAAACGTACCTTTGACGTAATGTGAATTAGCTGCCCACTGTCCGGTGATAGCCTTGTGTTCTACATACTTCCACCCCTTCTCGCCCACTTCCGTCTGCTTGATGACAGCTTTGTCGATGCGTGGGCGCAGTTGGCATATGTAGACTGCGATGGTAAGGAGCCACCATTGGCGCACGACGCCGATGTGGAATTTGGCCGGGATGAATGGAAGCAGGATGCGCACGGCGTGACTGGTTGTGAGGACATGAACGAGGAAGAAATCATAGTCTGTTGCACCCGCCGCCACCGTCGCGGTTAGGAGCGCCACGGCCGCGTCTTGGGAGTCTTGGAATTGTTTGAGGGGGTCGGAAAGAGTCCAGGCGTTCCAGTATTCGAGGACAAGGCTTTCGTGCTGCTCGAAGAGAGGGGCGAGGTTGGAGCTGCCTTTGTGCGCGAAGAGGTTATCGAAGCGGGCGTCGGTGCTGATTTTTTGGAGGATCTCGAGGGGGGAGGTGGAGGTGTATGGGGTGGGCTGCGTGTAGGAGGCATCGTCGGTGTATTTGTGAAGGAAGTTGTATTCCGAAGCGATTATAGCCAGAGATTCCATGCCAATCTCCCGACTGGAGAATTCGTACGCATAGCCCAGATGAATAAGGGGATGGCCAACTGCACCCATTAGCAGGCGTCCTGATCGCGTTGAAGGAAGTACATACGGTTACTAATAAGGCAATTTATCAACGGCTTCTCCCCCTCAAACAGAAACTCCCTCGCAACAATCCTCCAATCGTAATCATGTTTCAGGGCGAGCTCGTCCTCGAAGAAATCCACATATGCCCGCTGATACCTCCTATCGCCCAGAAACAGCCTCCAGTCATGCTCCGTGATCTCCGCCGGCGACTCGGGCCACTCCTCCAGCTGCTTGGACTCCTCGTCGTAGATGTGGTGTAGCTGGTGTTCATCTGCGCCGAGCAGGTAGGCGGAGCAGAGGATGTGCGGCATGTGGTTGTTGAATTCGAGGTTGTGGTATATGATGGCGTAATTGACGTGGTTTGCTTTAAGGAGATGTTTGAGCGTGCGCGGTCGCTTTTCGGGCGCGGTCTCAACGTCGTGGACTGGGACGGAGGGGAGAGCAATGGATGCATGGCCGCCGGTGGTGAAGGAGGTTATGTAGCGATAGAAGCGGTTGACTATAGGAGTCCAAGCTATCATTGGAGCTGACATCGTGGAGATTTCGCGGAGATTTCGTGATCCGAGATATTAAAAAGGGAGATATGAATATGGTTGTGTTAAGAAGCAATTCGGAATGTGAGGACTGGAGGGAAGTTGATTGCATGAAAGTGGTGTGAGAGAGCTGATGGCGATGATGATGATGATATAAAGTTGTGAATGAATGCGGGGAAGCTCAATCGGTGACGACACGCCAAAACCAGGACGCATAGGTACGTACCTAGGAATGCGAAATACCAGGGTACCTAAGCTTCCATATCAAAGATTAAAGCTTCTCCAAATCCACAAGCTTACTGATTGACAACTTCAACCAACGACATCAATCCTCGACTTCTTCACACACCAATGCGATAGTGATGGCCATTGCCAGCTCGAGATATCTTACACCATCATGTCCACGCCCCTAATCTACGCCGAGCTCCTCTCCCACATCCGCCAAATCTCCGTCCTCGCCGCCCTCCCCAGCCCCTCCACCACCCAAACACACGTCTCCCTCTCGCCCTCGCGCGAGCTCCTGCAACTAAACCACGCCGGCAAGACAACCTGCCTCCAGCTCCCCGCCGAAATATCGCGTTCCTACACCCCTCTCCAGCCCCAGCCCGGCCTCCTCTCGCTCTCCTGGCGCATCCCGCTCGCCCCTACAGATCCGCCTCGCGACTCCCCCGACTCCACGGCGCCATGGGCCGCCACAGACCTCTCTCCGTCCAGCGCCTTCGTGTGTCGCGGCTGCTCACAGGTCGTGCTCCCGCCGGGAAAGATCGCGACGTGGCGCGACCTCCCCGGCGAAAACTGGGCGGACATGATGGATTTCTGGCATTGCCACAAGCCGTCTGAGCCGAAGACCGCGAATGGAGGAGGGGCCAATTTGGCAAGTAAGGGATATGGCGCGAACACGAAGTTTGTAGCGCAAAAGGGCGTGGGGAAGGTGGCGCTGATGTATTTTCTGCTCAGTGATGAGGACTGTGAGGGGATTGAGGTGAGGACTAATCTCTGCTGTTTCAGGCCTCCTGTTAGTCGTGCTTTCCCTCTTCTTCTCTTGCTTGGGAGGGGACGATTGAATGATGACTGTATTGAATCGGACGGGTATCAAGAAGGAGGCCTAGCCAGCACTTTGCAAGGTCTCACCGGCCTGCAAAGTGCCCCTAGTGGCGCGGTCACCGATACAAATACCCAACAGCAAACCCTCATCCATCCCACAGACGGCCCTGCAGACCCTCTCCTCGGAGCACGGGTTACTGGGTCGATCTGGAGGTATTACACCTCTGCATTTCTCCGTCTCTTCCCCTAGACGTGGGAGATGGTGGGATTACCACGAGGAACATATCCCATTCCAGCATCATCGAGAATCTCATCGCAACCCCTCTTTCTGCCGTCTCCATACCAGATGAATTTATCCGCGACGACTAACACCCCCAGATCTCCCAGCAAACAACCTCACAATCCACCCCTCCCGACCTCCTCTGCACCAACCCTTCCTGCCACGCGCACCTCGGCATCTACGACCCCATCTCCTGCGGCTACCGACTCGACAAATGGTCCCTATCCCTGTCGCCGTCTCCGTCCCCCTCCCAGACCGTCTCCTCCCCGCCCCTCGCGCACTTCCTCCTCCCCCACCTCGCCTCCCTCACCGCCACCCTCGCAGTCTCAAAATTCATCATCCGCTCCCCTCCCCGCCCATCCCCCACTCCACCCAGCGAACCCGCAAACATCTACACCTGGCGCTTCGCCCCCAACCTCACCATCTCTCTCTCCTCCTCCTCCTCCCCGCCACCCCCGCAGCACGCCTCAAAGCTCCTCTACCGCCTCCTCCCCGCCGCCTCAGCCGACAAACTCCTCGACGCGCCCGACGGCGCCGTGGAAGAAGTGCGGCTCCCGGCGCCAGCGCCAGCGGCCCTGCTCAGCGCGCTGGTACGGAGCAACGCGGCGCTGCCGGAAGGGGCGCGGAGGTTTGGGGAGTGGGCCGTTGGGGTGCTGGAGCGTGGTTGAGGTCCTGCGGTCCTAGGAATAGATCAGATGACGCCAGATCATCGCAGGCTCAGACACACGGCGGACCTCGTCTTCTAACTCAGTTGGCCGACGCTCCGCCTGTTTAGCGTTTAGTCCACGCTCTCCACGAAGCAAGCACGTTGCGCAGGCTACCGCCGGCGCCGCCGCCGAGACGAGCACGCTATAGGCCGCCCTCCTTCGCAACGCCCAAGTAGTTGAGCGGTCTCTACTCTCCCGCCTCCGCCTCCCCTTCCAAGTCGCTCCTGGTCGACGCGTACATCGACGGCATGTAAACGCCACGCGACGCCATCCCATCCCATCCCGTTCGTCGCACGCCTGGGGACGGACAGGTGCGCGGCTGCGGCTACGGCTGCGGCTACGAGGCCGAAGGACAAGACAAAGCAAGCAAGCAAGACTGTGCGCCTCGGGCTGGTGGCGTGGGGTTGGTGGGGATAGGGATTTGATGCGGGATGCGGATACGATGTTAGGGGGAGTGGATGTTGGGGGGGGATGAGGAGGATGGGGATGGCCGTGGTTGAGAGGGACGGAGTAGGCAATTAGACACAAAGAAACGGAGGGCTGTTTCATGTATTATACGCATAATCGTTCGAGAGCGCAGAGCAGTCAAGTCACATCAACGTCCGTTCTGTTCTCTTCTGTTGTCTTCTGTTGTCTTCTGTTCTGAAGGCTACAGTCGCGGCAATCAACTGAGCCGACCGAAGTCATAGCACGCGTACGGCGTTCCAAGCTCACGAATACATGCATACATACAGTCGCGAGGAAAGGGTTGTTTGGTGCATGGTGTGGTGTGGTGTGCTGTGTATATGTGTATGTGTATGTATGAATTTTTGATGGAATATGCCTGTCTGTCTCTGTCTGCGAGTCCATATCCATCCATCCATCCATCGCTTCCCCAACGTGCAGCCCCCAACTCGCAGTACCAACTCGCAGTATTAAAAAAACACAGCAAAGGCACAGCAAAGTGGGATGAGGATGAATTGATTTTACCCCTCATCCCCTCATCTCCTCCCTTCCTCCCCTTGGGACAAATAAGCACACGCACAAGCACACGCAGAGACGCAGAAACGCACGCAGCACGGCTCCAGCTCAAATCAAATCGAATCAAATCAAATCAAATCGAATGATGGAATGGAATGAATGAATTAAAAATCCCCGGCATGCCACCGTCGAGACCATTTCCCCGTAATTCCTTCCCTCCTTTCCTCCGTCCTCTCTCCGCCTGCATACATACATGACAATCTAGTCTTTGCCTTCCCCCTTCTCTCCTCCATCTTCCGCCTAATGTACCCCCGCGTCCGCACCAAGTATATCGTAACATCATGAATTCCCTCCTCGCTAAACACAGCCCCTCGAAAGCACATCCTTTGCGCGCGAAAAAAGACTAAGTCGAGAGGGCATGCATGCATCCTGCCTAATATCACAGATCCCCCCTTCCTCCCCATCTTCACCACTTCCCCGCGTCGAACCCCTCATCCACCTCACCCCACCCATTCTGCCCATTATAGAAACCCTGCAGGAAATCCTGCGTGCTCCCCTGCCCCAACCCCATCCCATAACTCGGCAGCTCCCCAAACATCGCTGCCTGCCCCCCCGTGGCCCCCATCCCACCCCCGGCCCCGAAGAGCGGGAAGTCGCCCCCGAAGCCAACATTGGCGGCGTCGGGCATGAACGAATCGAACGTCTCCTCGACCGGCGTGTACAGCATCGCATTCCCCTGCCCAACCGGCGATATGTGCGGGATGGCCTCCGCGCTCACCGGTATGCCCATGTACGAGCTTGATTGGTAGCTGCGCGTGAAGATGCTCTGGTCGGGAGTAGGCAATTGCTGCACCTGCGCGCGCGCACTGTACAGGTCCTCGTAGAGCGTAAAGTCCGCGCCACCGGTCGCAAACTCGCTCCCGAAGTTCGCCGAAATGTCGTCCATGGGGAAGTCCGTGCTGGTGTCCATGTCGAGGTAAGGGGAGGAGTTGACAGAGCTGTACGGCAGATTCGACTCAGCGGGAGAGATGAAAGGGTGCTGCTGCATGGGCAGGTCGGGGGTGTAGTGGATGTTCGAGGGGTAGGAAGGGAAGTCCATGGCGCTGTTGTTGGGGAAGATGTCATCATTGAAGGTCACCGAGGGCTCATAGCCTTCCACGTCCCAGCTGTGCTCCTCGGGCGTCGGCTGGTTCTCCGTGTCGGGCGTGAGGATGGTGGTGGTCTGCGGAGTCGGCAGTGCGCCTCTGGGCTGGTCGCGGTTCTTGCCGTTGTTCTTGGAGCGCACGTAAACCCAGTTGTGCGACTTCTCCATGTGCTGCTTGCAGTTCGACTCCCGCTTGGACTGGTATGGACACGGCGGGAACTGGCACTTGTACATCTTGGGGCACGCCGAGTGCTTGTCGTTCACGTGACGATCAAGCTCTTTCTCTGTTGGCCAGCCGTACTCGTGATATTTGCAGGATACGTCCTGGCACTTCCACGGCCGGCTATGGGTCTTCTCGTGCTTTGTGAGGTCGCAAGAGCGCTTGAACTCTTTGGTGCAGCCGGGCTCGTGGCATTTCTTTGGGGCAAGCTCTGCGGCAGAGGTGGAGCGCTTGCGGCGAGCCATCGAACGCATGACGGATTCGTCGTCATCTTCCTGCTCACTCAGGGATCTCTTCATCATCACTCCACCTTTCTCATCATCTTCGATGCTCTCCATCTTGATTGATTTGCCAGTGGCGAGAGAGACAGCAGTGCCGTCTTTCTTCACACGGACCAGCTCAGCTGGGCGACCGTTCTTTGTGATACCACCATAGAGCTTGACTTCTTCAGATCTGGTGGGTGGATGGTCAGCATCGGAGGTCTTATACAACAAAGGCCGAGAACGAAGTCGCCCTGCAATTGTAGACTGCGAGGGCTCCTTGTCCTGAGTCATGATGGGAGAAGCCAAGGCTGAGGCTTGCGGTGAGAGCTTTGGGGTTCGTGAGACATACAATTCTACATCCATTTCGTCAAGGGTCTCTCCCTTGTTCTCCTTCTCCTTGCTAGCCCGTACTGACTGGGCGTAGTTCCTGATCTGGTCGACGAGGTCAATGAAATACCCACTAGTATAGGGCCGATCGTGCGGTCTTGTTCGCTCTCTGTCACTCAGGTATTCAACTGTGGCTTGGATGCAGCGGATTGAGGTGAGACAGAAGTCCAGGTACAGTTTGGCGGTATTGGACCTTTCCTTTAAACGGCAAGAAAACCAGTGAGTGAAGGCTCTCACGGCGTCGTCATTATTATGGATGTCACTTACCGGCGCCATAAACATCAGTGTCTTCTCGAGGTCCCGCAGACACACGATCTCCTTCTCGTTGATTCTGCGTGGGCAGTCTGCCACAAGGGGGTGGAAGTCCTTCAAAGAATCCTTTGCCAGAAGCGGTTTCAGAATGAACTCATGGATTCTGTGGGTTGCTCGTTCGCTGAGGCGTGGGAACTTCTCCAAAGAAGATTGATGTGGTGCAAGCGAGCGTGTGATTGCAGATGCCGAAACCATTGACTTGGCACCCTGCTCATCACTGAGACAGGTGAGACCAGTCATGGCACCTCTGTCTTCAGAGGCGGACATGATGGAGGATCCTAGACCGCTGTCAGATGCGTGATAGTTGGATTGACGACGAGTGTGTCGACGAGGTCTGAGTGTGCGGCCACCGACGTTGAAGTCGCTTGGGTCTTGTGAGACAATGGGCGACATGGCGCTGCGAGTGTCGTGGTGATGTGTATCGACGGTGTGGTTGAGGAAGCCTTGAGGGACGGGAAAACTGTCGTCACGGAAGGTCTGAGTGGTCGGATGGGGGGTACCAAGGTCGATGGCAGACAAACTGCGGTCGATGTCACCGAGAGTCAAGGCAACACGACGCTTATGAGCTTCGACAACATCCTCAAGCGACGTTTGCGAGCGGCGAGGGAGACATGGGACGACGAAATGATTATCGGAGGATGGACTGGGTGGAGAGTGAAATGTAGCACCTTTGAGAAGCTTCTGCGGGGACATGGAGGCTTTATCGTGATGAGACGAGGATGAAGATGATGCCACAGAGCGAGGAGTCATTGGTGACGATGTGGTCTTTAAGGTCCTTCGAGGATGGGGAGCGGACATCCTTATTGGACAGATCGAGGATTTCGATGTGGACTGATGGGATGGGCGAAGTGATAGCGAACTGTGGGGGAAGGGTAAGGAGTTAGCCCAGGCGTTCTCAGGCCGAAGTGTGTTGGGTGTAGCGTGGAGTGTAATGGTGCTGCTTGATGTGGAAGACCAAGCAAGCAAGCATGAACGGCATGAGTCACCAGAGCAAGCAAGCAAGGAAGCTCACTCGACCTCGCGAAGAAGGAATTGACACGCCGCAGCCAATGTCGCTCGCCGAAAGGAGAGGACACGGATTGAGTTCGACGGATAAATAAGACGACGATGATACGTCAATGGGGTGGGGGAAGGAGAGAATGGGGATTGAAGTGGCGATTGTTTGTCGAAGCAATATATGATGTTGATGATGAGAAGGAGGAGGAGAGGAAACAAGAGGAGAGGAAACAGGAGTGCTTACACCTCACTCAATCCCAGACCAGCTGACGACGAGCAGCCTGCCGTGGGATGGTACTTGATGGATGCTGGCAGTGACGTTCGATGTATGTTGGATGTATGTTGGATGTATATTGTATATTGTTTGTCTGGTCCAGACGATGAGGACCACAGCGGCGAGGGCGAGGGCGAGGACAGCAGCGAGGACAACAGCGCGTTGATGATATACGAGGCCGAGTACTGGAGCCTTGTTTGTGAGGGGATTGAGAAGCAAGCTGGAGACGAAGAAGCGATCGATTGACGCTGACGTTGATGTTCGCCCAGAGGGTTTAGGCAGCAGCGGGAGGCGGAGTCGCGGGATCTCAGCAGTCGGGCGTCGTAGTATGTATATAAGAAGAATGGATCTGGCCCGCGAAGTTTGGAGGCTCGAAAGGGCAGGTTTGTCGTGACAGTAGAGATCGATCTGACAAGACAATGACAATGACGACCACGACGACCACGACGACCACGACGACGTAAGGAGGATGAGAAGATTCGTGGCCTCAAGGTGTCTATATTGGCTGAGATGATATCGGGATGGGCAGGGCAAGAGGGAGGGAGGAGTAAGAAGAGGCTTGGATGCTTGGATGCTTGGATGATGTTGATGGGAGTGAGTGAGCAGGAGGAGGAGGACACGAGCGTGGTCGAGTGAGCCTTGCGGGCTAGGTACATACATGTGGGTAGGTAGAGGATATGTACAATTACAGCTATGGTTATAGGTATAGGTAGGTACTTATGGGTACATATTGTATCAATATCAAGTACCTAATTACAGCGCGCTAGATTTAGGCAACAGCCTCACCGACGACAACACGACGATGTCTGGCAGCTCGAGCGAGGAGTCACGCCCTCAGCACTAACTGCTTCGGGGAAAGCACGGGGGAAGCAGGGTGAGCTTAAAAGGCCTTAAAAGGGGAGCGAGCGAATCACGCCTGTCATCGGACGAATCGGTTCGCCGAGCCTGTCTTTGTCAGCAGGGCACGGAACACATGCTTACGGAGATCACTCACATCACTCGCTTAGGTACATAGGTATGTACATACTCACTCCCTCCTCTGCATTCCCCCCCGTTTCCCATTTGGGAAGTCTAAGCGCCCTTATGCGCACTTATCCCCCTCATCGTCATATCTCCTATCTCATATCTCAATATCCTTCCATTCCTCTCCTCCTCTCCTCCTCTCCTCCTCTCATCTCTCATCCCTCTCATCCCTCTCATCCTTATGCCCCCTTCCGTCCAAGTCAGTATGTACATCTCGTCCAATATCTCCGTAGGTACATATGTATGTAGGTATGCAAATCCTCAAACCTCAGACCGCAACCCAGGCCGCGACTCACTAGACAGACAACAAGGCTTAGCTGCTTATCCGCAGCTTTCCCCTGCCGACCAGGGTCGTGAGTAAGATCGGTGACCTATTGCACCGGCCAAACCACCAAATCACGCCAGGGCCCCTTTCACAGCCACAGAAAGAGCCTCAACACCATCCACCCACCGTCCACCAAGCAGTCTCCGCCGAACACTCCCGACAGTCCCGACATTCCCAAGACTGAAGTACCAAGTATCAAGTATCACACGCAACCAAGGCATTCCCTCATGCTCCCTCATGCATCCCGCAGACGCACCAGCCAGCTCCTCCAGGATCTCAATCCGTCAGCGACACCCACCTATGCGGACTGTTTCTGCGCGGGAAATGCGGGAGAGGGAGGAGTACCTGACAGCTATGCGCTTCCACCGCCTTCCGCCTTCCACTTGCAGACCTATCCGCTAGGGCTGAGAAACGGCCCCCAAGTCTTGGCAGAGGAGGGGAGGGGGCTATACTGAGTGCATGGCGTATCTGTCCTCAGACAGGGGCACCTGGGATAGTACATATGTGCAGACCTCGAAAGACTGCGGATCTCAGGGCAGACCGAGAGCAAAACGCCACTGCGCTGCTAAGTTGAGCGCTCCCTCGTCGTGCTCATCTCCTAAACAGGTGATATGCATAGGTAGCCACGGTAGGTACCTACGATCCCATATCCCCCCTCTGCCACTCTCCAGCCACATGGACGAACGACGATGGATGCGTCTGGCTCCAGCGCAGCGCAACATGGAAGCAGAGGATAGAATTCGGCCACATCCACATATCCGCGCTCGGGCAGACTGTGTCGAATACAAGTCCATGTTTTGTAGGTCGGGGGATTTGGAGTTCGTTGTCTTTGCGCACGCTTGTGCCTGTCCTCGGCAACTGGCCTAGAGGGAGAAGAAGAAGCGGTTGGTGTTGCGAGCGCAGAACTAACTCTGCTGAGTGAGGTTGGAATCTCTTCTCTTAGTCCGATCGGCTTCCAATCTCCCTCGCCTCGCATGATCGATATTGCTCTGCTCCATCGTGGTTGTGAATCCGATCGCAGTGGCCGCTTCTTGTCGACATGGGGCGAGGGCAGTGGCAAGACGACGATTTCTACCTGGCGTCGAGCCTCGTCGCAGGGCCCCTGGCCGTCCTCTCTGGTATCGATCCCGACGACGCTGTGGTCGTGAAGACAGACGTGAGAAGCCGTCGTTATCAAATCGAAGATGGAGACTGTAGGAGAGTAAGTCTTTTCGTCGCTTCTTTTCTAGCCTGTTCGTACACAGCAGAGCTGTCCGTCTGCCTCCGGCGCAAGACTCATACTTAGCGAGTCTCAGCTTTCTGTAGTCGAAGTCGTGGTATCCTTTTCTTGTCCTTCTCTGAATTTTCTGTCTTTGAACTCCTCCCTCCTCCTCTCCCCGTCCGCTCCCTCTCCAACCCCCCACCACTCCCCTATTTCAGCAGACGCGAAGGCCTCCTAACCAGCGAACACAACAAGCCTGCCGATTCCCCACCTCATTCCCAAGTAGCGGCGCGGCGCGTTCGTGCATCGATGGGTACCATATAACGACGCAGATTGGGGAAGCCGACATGACACAGGCCGGATCGTCTCTGTGCAGGCAGGCGAGCGAGGATGGGATGTTTGCGCTGTGGAAGCCCCGGCGGAGGAGCGGACGTAGGTCTCCTGGAACGCCGAGTCTGTGCTGGTTGGTGGACGGGGGAAGGAAGGCGGAAGGCGGTGGGTGCTTGTAAGTGCTTTTCTGCCCTGTCCATGTCTTGCGGAGGGATTGAGGGACGGGATGTAGGGCTGTGGGAATACAGATGGGAGAGATTGTAAGGAGTGCCTGATGATTTCATTTCGGCACCGCAGGTTGGGGAAGTGTGTTCGTGGAAGCTCTGGCTTTTGGTTTGCTGGTGTATGGATTACACATCATCCTAGGATTACTCTCCGCTTTGATTTATTCCTCCCCTTCGTTTTCATTTCCCCTGTCTTCTATCCACCTGCCTTCCGTCTCGTCCATCGCATCCCTCTCCCCCCCTCTCCTTCCCTCCCGCCACGCCATGTTAGTTCTAAATTTTGGTACATAAGTACTTTTGCATTTTTCTTTTGTTTCGCTTCAGCAACTTCCAGATGATGCAGCCATACTGGCCACCGATCTGCATATTCATGCGTGCTCTCTGCCCACAGGAAGGGAACATATGCAGACCACACTCATCTCTGATGTCTGATGCTTGACGTCTTTGCGTGGTGGGAATGAGAGTGAGCGTGGTGGGAGTCTGTCGGTGATGAAAAGTATGGTAACAACATATTATAATAGCAGCAAGAACAACGACAACAAATCGAGGGAAAATCTATTTCATTTTGCAAAATGCAACAGAACACGGCGCATCATAGCACTCTCAGCTTCACGTCACGCGACTCTCGCCACTCCCAGCCCGTATAGTCGTCCTTGTCATTTTCTCCTCATAGACGACTGCGGCCACGGCTGAGACTATCTGGGGAGAGTCTAAAATGCAAGATCGGGATCTAGACTGCTGTCTCGGAGCGCAGCGCGCGGTTTGCCGCCCCCCATACCAGAAATCGAGAGAGGAGGAGCTCCTATATAAACCACCCGCCTGCACGCTCACTCCACCCTTTTCACCAACAAAGCAAACTAAGAGGCAGAGACTCGAATAATGAGCCATCATTCTAGCGAGTTAGATATTCTGAGTCCTCAAACCTCCCAGAGGCTTCGGAGCCGTATGTTCCTAGTTCTGCGCAGGAAGCGGCGAGTCAGGGCGGCAGCGGCGAGATCGACGACAACAGCGACGAGAACACCCCCGTGGGACAACAAGATCAGCAATAGGCCCAGCATCAGCAGCATCGTACATGCATGCCCCCCTCCCCCCCCCCCTCACGCACCCCGATCTCTCTGCGACATCTCCGTCCCCGCCGCCTTCGCGCTGCGTCCCATGCCCAAAGTGTAAGCTTCGTCCGAACAACGAAAACTGTTGCGGTGGGGAATACGCTGTGACTTTCGAGAAAGCTTATATACCCGTCCGCGGCGATGTCCGCTGCTGGAGCCCCCGGTCCCCGCATTTTCGGTGCCTGCGTCCTCGTGCGCGATCGCGACAGCTCACGCCCGCCGCTTCTTCCCCAAGACGGGAAGAACAACAATGATCGGGCCGTGAGCGTGTGGGCGGGGTGCAGAGGCTGGAAGCCGGAGGCGGGACTCTGGGTCACGTCGGAAATGCGCAGAGCCGATTTCCAGACCAAGTGCGGAAGGTCGAGAGCGGAGACACTGTATCTAGACGACCTAGCTGCATATAAACCATCTGCCTGCCAGCTGCGAAGGGAGCACGAGCTCCGTTGTATTGATTACTTAGACGTGCCTATGCGGATCCTGAGTTTGAAAAACTGAGCCTGTGTGTTATTTTCATGAAAGACTGAAGGATTCTATTCACCAGTGTACCACCTACACGGTGAGAAGGTACAAATTGAAGCAGCGAGATGAAGAGCAGAGACAGGAATAGCCGTCGGGGACACCAATACTTCGGCAACAGGATTATCTCTCGTCAATATATCCACCTCCTAGTCTTTGATCCCGCTGCGCTGTCAACTTCCCCGTGCCCCGCTCCTCTGCCCATAATGCTTGGGCCCCACCCAGAAAAATCGTATGCTGCAAGAAATGAAGACTACTGCCAGCTTCAAAGGAGGAAATTGATATACCCGCACTCGGCGCGATATAAGTAGCCTCCCTGCCCTTCTCAGTTTGCGTGCTCTGATCCTCCCACGGATAGTCGTGCTCAATTCGTCGTCCGCCCCCTTTTTCCTACTCGCCTCTCTCATCCCTATCCCCCCTTCTTATTTTTTTTTAGAAAGGACCCCCCACCCTCCCTCTCTCTCTCTTCTTGTTGTTTTTTAAAGAAAAAAGAAAAAAGAAGTAACAAAAAGAAGTAACAAAAAGAAGTAACAAAAAAGAAATAACAAAAGCAACTACGGCCATACGCACACGCCAGAGTGTTCAGTCTGGAATTCGCTCGCTTATATGCCCCATATAATGTCCAAAGACAAAAAATAAAAGCAAAATCCTAATCCAACCACTGCTCCGAATGAGAATGATAATGAATTGACCTACGCAGGGATCGAACCTGCAATCTCTTGATTCGTAGTCAAGCGCCTTGCCATTGGGCCAGCAGGCCGGTTTTTATTTCTCGAAACCCTGAACGACGCCAGAAGTGCAGCACGCGCGACGTCGAGGGCAACGCTCCTGTGTATAACCCGCCACTTATGTAACTGCACTGCACACCCCTCCTCCTCACCAACAACCAGAGTAATGCTCGGTTTAGGTGGAATTAAGCGTAGATTTGTTGTTGTGTGCGAGGAGACTCGACGCGGTTAATGAAGTTCAAGTGAATCGAGAATTTCAGGCCTTGAATTGAGGGGAGAGTTGCTGAAGGTTGATATTTGCTCCTCATAACATTTTCCCGAATTAGTAGATTGTGCAGTATGAGAAAGTTAACGTAGTACAACTTCCGAGCTAGCACACAGGTGAGAGGAGGGAAAGGGGGAAGGAAGGGGATGGGGGAAAGAAAGGTGTTGTGAGAGGCGCTGAAAGACCGATTAAAGAAATTCTGGTGGCAGGAGGATATTTGGCACTTTTACATTAGAATTCAGCTTCAGACATATACGCCACCTGGAAAATGAAGAAAGCCTTACCCTCGTTGGATTACTGTATTTTGGGAGCACCAGTAGTGTATGCGTTATTATTACACTTTTTTGCCTCTCCCATGCCATGAGAACAACAGGAGAAATCATATATATGCCCGCAACGCCCCAAATGCAGCCGTTAATCATTCACCTAGCCTCCCTCCCGAACCAGCCCGAACGCCTGTATATACCCATCATGCTCTACTGAACATCCTCAAATTTAAGATCCTCATCCTCATCATCCTCCCCATCCGCCATCTCGGAATCCTCCTGCTCTTCCACCTCCGGCGCCATATCCGCCGCCAGCTCATCATTGATTTCGACCTTGTTCTCCTTCTTCAGCGTCCAATGCATCGCAAAACGGCCACTACGCGGCATATCCGCCACCTTCTCGAGTGTCTCCCTCAGGTACGCCTCGGGCTGTCTGAGGCGCGCCCGCAGCGCCTTCATCGACCAGAAGTTGTACTCGCGGAAGCACTGGAAGATCAGGTCGAGCAGCTCGTTCTGCGGCATACGTGCCGTCTTCAACTCCTGGCCAGTCTTCGACTTGACGACATCGGTGCCCTTGATGAAGCCGCCAAAGGCCTGCGCCGCGCGCAGCGTGCCGGGCTGGATGAAGCCGGCCTCCTGGCCCTTGTTGCCGGCGAGGAAGACGGTCGAGCTCTTCGGCTTCATGGCGGCGAGGGTGCGCTCCGTCAGGATGCGGTTGGTCTCGGGGTTGGTGACGGGCACGCAGTTGACCTCGTGCGCCACGCGGCCGACCAGCGTCGTCTTCTTGGGGATCGCGCGCCGGAAGTACGGCTGGAAACGCTTCTTGGGGTCCCAGGCCGCCTTCTCGCCCACTTTGTCGAAGCGTGGGCGGGTCAGGCGTGCGGGCAGATTCGCGGTGCGCGGATCGAAACCTTTGCGTGATTTGGACTTGAAGCCCGGTAGATCTTGCTCGGTAAAGACGTAGGTGTTGTTCACGGTGGGTGCGGTGACTTCGAGCTGGTATTCTTTGGGGACTTCTTGGTGTTGTGCTATGTCGGGGCGCAGGAGCATGTGGAGGGTTGTCTGTTCGTGGTCAGTGGCTGAAATGCATGGGCAGGATGAGGGGTGAAATACATGTGTTGTGCCATCTGGGAGTCTTTTGACAGTCTGCCTGATCGTGCCCAGTGGGATCTCGGCGTCATCGTCCAAGTCGTTCCATTTTTCCCAGACATACTTTGGCACGCGCGCAAGGTATACGTTCTGGAAGCTGGGATCACTCCCGAAATCTAGATCTCCAGCATCCTCAAAGACCTCGGAGTCTGCGAACGACGCAGGAGACCCGCCCACAGCGTCCGGATCTCTCTTGATGTAGGGATCTTGCTTGATGTAAGGCTCGCCCATTGTCCTGGAGGTCTGGCTGATTTAATGAATGTTTTCCATGTGTTGAAGCTGACTTTGGCCAGTCCAGTGGTCCTTCGTATTCTGTCGATGTATTGTATCCAAGGTCTGTATGTGTCTAAGTGAATGAATGTTGCGCCACTCAGACAAAGAAGGTTGATGTTGAATGTTGACGAGTGGCCAGGCCGACGATTCAGCGATGGCAGTTATAGTCAGATGTGGTTTAGCGCGCTTTTTGCCATCCTTTGCCGCCTTCAGTTACGTCTGACACCCATCGTCTTTGCTCCTCCATTATTATTCATCCACTCGTACATTTAGATCGACCAACTAATATATCCTTCACTATTCCCACCTATCCATCCATCGATATAATTAGGAACAGATACTCTCATTCTGCAAACATGGAGTCAGAACAAGAGATGATGGCTAGGATCAGTAAACTAGCAGGTAAGTCTATTCTGAATCCATTTGTGGTAAACGACAACCAACTTACGTCTTCGAGGTCAAATAAATCGCCATAAGAACCAACAGCAAGCTAGCGCTGTATCCTCAAACCTACAAACATATCCTGGAGCTCCATATCCTACTCCAAACTGTATGGTTCCTCATCTGAAACTCAGCAATCATTATATCGCGACTGACACTCCCCAAGACAATTCACAAGCGACCCGCGGATATGGACCAGCTCGCGGTGGCTATAGAGGTAGAGGATACTACCGTGGGGGCAAAGCGCCCGCTATTCACAGGAATAAGACTCTCGTTTTAAATAATGCTCCCTCGAGCTCGAAAACAGACCCCACCCAAGACGGCGACACCACCGAGACCTCTACACCGCTTGCACCTGCTTGGGTTTCCAAGACCGATCGCCATATGCAGCTCATCAATCCTGCTATCTACGAGAAGCAAAGCCAAGAGCGTGCTAGGGCCATAGAAGAAACCCGCAAGCTCAAACTTAAGCAGAAGGACGAGCGGGAGAAGCTCAAGTTGAGCAAACATCTGCAACACCTTGATGGTAGTGCAACCCCTCATACTCCAAATATCCGTACGACACAAAACTATGAGATCGGAATACAAGGAATCCGCTTCCGAGTCATGAAGGACGGGAGCAAACTCGTGAAAGTAGATGGGGACCAGAACTCGGCGAAGATGACGCCTAAATCAGCCACGATCGGCGGCGTTAGATTTTATAGAAGCAAGAACGGCAATCTATATCGATCAGGGATCGTGAAGGCACAACGGTACGACCTATTGCAAACAACACATGATGGTTCGGACAGCCACAGAACACAACTAATGCATTGCCATACTAGGAGAACTGGCGCCATCAAGAAGATTGAGGAGCCTTGCAGAATGTTTTCCACGACCGGTACCTCCCTTCTGTCCAGCAAATCTACCGGAAGAACCCCACGTCGGAGTACAATGGTAGGCTCTCGAGACTTTACTGACACTTCCACAGGTATCTGCCCGAAGGGTCCGCGATGCAGGTATATACACGACGCAAGCAAAGTCGCGGTTTGCAAAGAGTTTCTGCTGAAAGGAAGTTGCACTGCTGGCGATTCGTGCGATCTGTCCCATGACCTAACCCCAGAGCGCACGCCCACCTGTTTGCATTTTGCCAAGGGCAACTGTCACAACGAGAAGTGCCGATACAGCCATGTTCGCGTGTCTCCTGGTGCTCCTGTCTGCCGCGCATTTGGAATCTATGGTTACTGCGAGAAAGGTGCAGCATGTGCTGAACGCCATGTGCATGAATGCCCTGACTTCAGCAATACTGGTACTTGCAACACCAAGGGATGCAAGCTACCTCACCGACTCAAGGCTAGCACGCTCCGGAAGAATGCAGCGCGTGGCGATGAGGCTGCGGAGGAGGGATCTAGTGACCTGTCCAGCGACGATGAAGCAGATGAGATTGATAGCGATGATGTAGACTCGGATGATCTCGAGTTCCTTGGCCAGGAGGATGGAGGGGTGGATGCGGATATTCCTATGCAGCAGGATTACGTCGAGCTATGAAAAGGTCTGAATCTCTACTAACGTCTAGGGTATTGAGGTTTACCTTCGGTACATCTTCGCCTCAGCAGTGTCTCCTGACATGAAGAGAAGTATTTCGAGTTTTCTCACTTTTTATCTCCTGGGGTCTCCCTCGCTTGGATTGGTTTGCTGCACGGAAAGCGTCGGGGCGTGCAAGGTTCTGGGAATTGAATTGATACCAAGTCCACCTACTGTGACTCGTCACGGGTGGCCAGCATAGCGGCGTCTCCGTCTCTGCCTCACTGTTGTGCATTGGGGGAGGGGTCGGTGGGGGAGTGCACGATGCAGACATGCTCTCCGTGAGGTGAGGGAGTCGCGGCGCGGTCTCGGTCTTTTTTCGGTGTGTTCAGAGTAGAAAGAGGAAGAAGAGAGCAAGCGTAGATAGATAGAGAAAAAAAATCGAGGCAGTCAAGCATGGTTCTGTTCTGTTCCGTCCCGTACGTCGACAATCTGCACCAGGCGTGAATGATCAGCGACATTTCGAATTTCGAGAACACGCAGTGTGCCGGCGTCCGGCATGCATCCGAGCGAGGGCCGACAAGATGGCTGGGGCGGGACTGAACCCACGAGGATCGGACGGACGCCCTGGCCGGTTCGGGATAGATTGCTCACCACACAGGTCCTCACTCCCGGTCGGGCGGCCATTCTCCAGACCTCCCTCCTCGTCGCAGTCGCAGTCGCAGTCGCGTCGTCCCGGAGAGGAAGTCGGGTCGAGTCGGGTCGAGTCGAGCCGAGTCGAGCACACCGCCCCTCCATCCCATCCCATCCCATCCCATCCCATTCCAGACCCCGGCTCCGCGGCCGGGGCGCGGAAGGTCTGCATAGCGAGAGAGAGGGGGGAGGCAGATGCAGACGCAGAGATTCAACGGCGGCGGCGGCGGCGAGGCGAGGCGGCGGGTGGCTGGCGCAGGGGCGATGTGGAAGCACGGGGTGTGGGGAAGGGGGAGGGGGTTCCGTTTGTGGCATAGGCGGGGGCGGCGGCGGCGGCGGGGTTTGGGGATCTGGATTTGGGTTTGGAGGTGGATGTGGAGAGAGGGGGGGGGGGGGAGGCGGGCAGAAGCAGGGCAGAGCAGAGGGGTCATTGCAGAGGTCCCTCCCCGCTCGTTGGGGGGGGGGCTTGGGACGGACGGGGGGGGGGGGGGGGGGATGG
>Ga0123337_10000643_pt1 | contig 55050 bp, 65 predicted proteins | sample frozenSSSSmetaG_FD_89792 | JGI IMG/M metagenome (GOLD analysis project Ga0123337, IMG submission 89792) | Glacier valley bacterial and archeal communities from Borup Fiord, Nunavut, Canada, to study Microbial Dark Matter (Phase II) -... | ecosystem: Environmental > Aquatic > Freshwater > Ice >... | reverse complement strand
TTTCACTAAAGCCATGATTGTCTTTAAATCCCATAAAATCTTTTTTTAAACTAAAAAACCTCTCATCTCTAAGAGGTTTGCGAAATATTTCAATTACTTACATTTCACAACCTCTGACTCCTAAAATTAGGAGATCCATAATACGGGTTGTAATAATGCAAGAGTTCATAAATTAATTCTTATGGTGGAATTGTAGCTCTGGGATTAAATAATGTCAAAAAATTAATTTGATTATTCACACCTAATATGTTAAATTGTCTTTTTCAAATCCCCGAAATCATGAATCCATCAAAAGACTTAGTTTTAGGTGTAGATTTTGGCACAACAAATAGTTCCGCCGCTGTTTTTGATAATAATCAGGTTAAACTTTTCGATGTTGATGACAAGGGAGCAAATTCTAAAACTCTCAAATCCTCAATCTACATCAATAAAAATCATGGAATTTTCGTCGGTGATGAAGCTATACAAAATTATACTCAAGACTTTGAAGGCAAGGAAATCAAAACGGATCGTCGTTTGACGGACGAGTGGCTGGACATAATTCAAGGAGTGGAGGGTGAGCTATCCCGCGAGCGTCTCGTTGAAGAATATGAAGTTGATTTGCCAGGTCGTTTTATCGTATCTCCGAAACGTGTTATGCCAAACAGATTTTTTACAGATACAGAAGCATTTGGCAAAATTTACACAGCGGAAGATCTAGCTACAATTATTCTAAAAAAAATAAAAGAAAGAGCGGATGAGCAAATGAGTTATGATTTCAAATCTGTGAATATTGGTCGGCCTGTGACGTTTAGCGATACTGGTAGCGATGAATTAGCATTGCAACGAATTGAGGCTGGAGCACGGGCGGCAGGTTTCACTAATATTACATTCACTTACGAGCCTGTTGGTGCCGCGTATAATTTCGCGATGAAAAATAAGGAGAAAAAACTTGGTCTTGTATTTGATTTTGGTGGTGGTACTTTTGATACAACGGTAGCGCAGTTTAATCCAGATCATACGATGAATGTAATCGCCAACGGTGGAGTATATATTGGTGGAAATAAATTTAACGAGAATCTGATTTTATCAAAGTTCATGCCGTATTTTGGTAGAGATATCAAATGGGGAGCACAGAGTTTCCCGATGCCGGATTGGATTATGGAGAATGCATCACGATGGGAAATGTCAGTAATAATGCGGAAAAAAGATAATATCGAAATGCTCGAAAATGTTCGTCGCCAGTCAGATAATCCAAAAGTAGTAGAAAATCTAATTAAATTAATAAAAAATAATTTAGGGCTATCTCTGTTCTTGCTGGCGGAAAATTCTAAAATAGCTTTAACAGATTTAATTCAAGATGAAATTCTGCCGATGCCGTGGGAGAAATTTGACATCAATCTAAATGAGCAAATCACACAGAGTGAGTTTAAAAAAATAATGTGGCCAGATGTGGGTCGGATTTCACAGACTATTAGACAAGTTTTAGCAAAAGCGAATGTCACGGCTGAAGATATTCAAGTGATCGTGAAAACAGGCGGATCGTCAAAAACATTTTTTATCTCTGAATTTCTCGGGAATACATTCCCAAATGCGGAGGTCTTTACGAGTGATGCTTATACGGATGTCACTGCAGGATTGGCGATCGGCGGCGCGAACTTAATAAAGAATTAATACCCGTATGTGTCATCCCGGACTTCAGCTATCGCTTCATCCGGGATGACACATACAACTGGCAAGGAAAATCCTCTTACGTCTCCTTTCCAAAAAGGAGATGATGCAACCCCTTCGCCCTATCGGGCACTCCCCTTTTGTAAAGATGGAGGATTCTTATTCCCACATTTTCGACTTCGTGCCTTTGTGGTTAACGTCTTCCATCAAGTTTTCTCATTACATTCGAAATGACATACAAAATTTGTTAGAATACGATCTATTAAAGCTGGGAAAGTATTTTATGGAGTCACAAAGTCATATTCGGAATTTTTGCATTATCGCGCACATTGATCATGGTAAATCTACTCTTGCTGATCGGATGCTTGAGATGACCGGCACAATTGAAAAAAGACAGATGCATGACCAGTTTATGGATACTCTAGAGCTTGAGCAAGAGCGTGGCATTACCATTAAATTGCAGACGGCGAGGATGGAGTGGGAATATGGAGTAACTGAGAAAAAAGAAAAGTATATTCTCAATCTTATCGACACTCCTGGTCATGTAGATTTTTCTTATGAAGTCTCACGTTCTTTAGCGGCATGTGAGGGAGCTATCCTTCTTGTTGATGCGTCGCAAGGTGTAGAAGCACAGACTATCTCTAACGCTATGAAAGCTATAGACCATAATCTAGAAATAATCCCTGTAATTAACAAAATAGATTTACCAAACGCTGAGCCCGAGCGACGTGCCCAGGAGTTAGAATCTGTTCTTGGGTTTAAACGTGAAGAAATTCTATTCGTGTCTGGAAAATCTGGCATCAATGTAGATGGATTATTAAACGCAATAGTAGAGCGTATTCCTGCACCAAAAGGTGATGTCAATAAACCTCTTCAGGCATTAGTCTTTGACTCTTTTTATGATGACCATAAAGGTGTCGTAGCGCAAGTGCGTGTTTTTCAAGGCGAATTAGATCTCACTTCGATGAAATCTATCCAGTCTAAATTACTTTTTGTACAAAAAAATACTATGGTAGAACCCATCGAAGTCGGTTATCTTCGACCATATATGAAAGAAAGTCAACATATTCATACCGGTGAAGTTGGTTATATCGCGACTGGATTGAAAGATATAACGCTGATTCGAGTAGGTGATACCGTTACCCTGACGACAGATCCAGCGGAATCTTTGCCCGGATATGCACCTGCTAAATCTATGGTATTCGCCGGCTTTTTTCCGATAAATAATGACGAAGCAACAGAATTTCGCGAAGCGCTCATGAAATTATCTCTAAATGACGCATCACTCAACTACACTCCAGAAAATTCTGCAGCTTTAGGATTTGGCTTCCGATGCGGATTTTTGGGACTTTTACATTTGGACATTATTAAAGAAAGACTCGAGCGTGAATATGGCATGGATCTACTCGTCACGGCGCCAAGCGTAGAATATCGTGTGAAATTGCAAAACGGAATTAGATTACCTGGTACAGTTGATGATAATTATGATGAAAATGGTTATTACATCGTTCGCGCGCCATCAGATTTACCAGATCCATCGCGGATAGAAACAGTTCTCGAGCCTTGGGTGAAAGTCGAGCTTATATCTCCAGATATTTACATCGGCGAGATTATGACTTTAGCGAGCGGAAAAAGAGCCATTTACGTTAACACCGAATATATTGAGCAAAATGCCGGTGATACGACTTTAAAAAGAGTAATTCTAAAATATGAAATTCCACTGAGTGAAATAGTCACGGACTTTTTTGATAGGCTAAAATCTATGACTCATGGTTACGCTTCGTTAGACTATACTTTTGACGGATTCCGAGCATCAGATATAGTGAAAGTTGATATTATTGTTAACAATGAGACGGTAGACGCGCTTGCTTTTCTTTGTCACAGTACAGCCGCTGTCCGAATCGGCCGAATGCTAGTAGAAAAATTAAAAGAGGTTATCCCACGTCATCAGTTCAAAATCCCAATTCAAGCGGCTATCGGCTCAAAAGTTATTTCTCGTGAAGATATTTCCGCTTATCGCGCGAATGTGTTGAAAGGTATGTACGGTGGGGATGAGACTCGTAAAATGAAGAAATTGGAGAAACAGAAAAAAGGTAAAGCCAGAATGAAGAAATTCGGTAAAGTTGAGATTCCTCAAGAGGCATTTATGGCCGTGATGCGTGGGGACGGGAAATAAATCAAATTTTGTTTTTGCCTTGTTTTACTTTATTTTTTTTATTCAGAAACCAATGAAATCCCAATCCTACACCTGCAAGACCGATTGCAACGGATGCTGGTGCTAACCTTAAATCTTGTGCTACTAATGATTCAATTGTTAAAGCGGATGCAGAAGATAGTGCAGTTATGCGAATCATCGCTCTTCCAATAAGACCCTCAATCGCATCATGCTCTCCATACCGAGTTTTTCTCCCTTCCGAATATATTTTATTCATAACAATTTTATTAAAAACAAGTCTTATTATATCAAGAATATATTAGAAAAGCTAGCTTAGGAGGATGAAAATAGTTATCGAAGAATGAGATTATATTGCATTGGTATTTGCCCTTATAATACTTTTTAGTTCATCTCTTAAAAGCTCAAAACGTTTTTTTGTGGATACTCTATCTAGAGGAGGTTCTTTGGATGTATATTTATAATAAATATCAAACAGAGAAATTTGAATTCCACTTTCATTTTTTAAAGGCTGAAGGAGAGCTGTATCTGGATCTGAAATTAAATTCTTTATAACAGTTAGGCAATCATTCTTATCCAATTCCAATTCGCTGATCTTTCTTGTGGTAAGGCCTTGTTCCTCTATTTTTTTATTTGCTTCGTAAGCACTACCTAATTTTTTTGTATAAAATTCCTTCATTTTATTTAATGTTTCAAGACCTTTTTCTCTCTTTTCTTTCAATAGATCGCTTTGTAAAGAATCAAATTTACCTATTGATACGCCATTAAGTTCAAAAATTAATCGTAATGTATTTGTTAGATCGTTCATGTATTTTGGCAAATTTGAGTTAGATGCCTTTGAAAAATCTATTGCGCCGTCCCAATCAAAAACTTTTAAATATCCTGCTGGGTTAACAGCAAGATTGTCAGATTTGATATCTCCATGCGCTAGACCATTGTCGCCTACTACTATCAAGAAATCACTTAATTGAGCCAGTATCGAAACATATGCCAGAGCATTATTTTCTAGTGAGGGATTGGGTTCTTGACGAAATACTTTTGCAAGTTCAGGCAACATGATATATTCAGCATCTTTATCCAAATTTTCCATTACCAGAGCAGTATAGTTTCCAATTCGGAAACTTTGTTTTCCAGATACAAAAGTGTGGTGGCCAGTATCTTCATAAGTGTAGTTTTGAAGAGCTTCATTTTTTAAAACCTTTTCTTCTTTTGCGATAGTATATTCACTCTGCGAATTCATGCCCATTTTTACAACTACTTTCTCACCCTTGTCATTGGTGACTAGGAATACTCTACCTGACATTCCACCACCTAAATATCTTTCAACTTTCCATCCCATCCGTTCCAAATAATCGGATATTTTGACCTCTAAGGCTTGTGTCTGATCGCCCTGAAAGACAGCATTAGGTTCCATTAAACTTTTATTTTTTAATATTTCTTCAATTTTTGATATTGGAATCACAGGTGTTATTGGTTTTACAACTTCTTGTACTGGCAAGGTAGGTTCTATTACGGGCGTTGGAGGTAATTGAGGAATCTGTTCTGGAGTTGTATCTATATAAATAGGCGCAGAAATAGGCTCAAGTTGTGGAGTCGAAAATCTTTGGACTCGTTGATTTAGTTGAACTGGTACATTTGCGGGTGTTGTATTGACAGCAGGGATTTTTGCAGTTATTTCATTAGCTTTTTGATTAAACCCACCAAAACCAGGCATCAATGTATTTAATCCTAATGTATCAATTAATAATTGCATAGTGTTGGCATCCTCAAATCCAAAATTCTTTAAACATCTCAAGACTGTGATTTTTTCCTCCATATCTACATTCGGCAACTTCAGCTTACTGAGTAGTTGCATTCGCGCATCAAATATACGGCTTGAATCTTGAGTCCATGGGTCTTTATTCTGATATTGAGAGTATAGTTCCGGAATCGTTTTTGGTCTTGTCTGATATATCCTTCCCCCTGACTGTCCCATTCTATTTATGAATGTCTCCAAACCCTCGTTGAAAGTTCTTCTATCTGATGTGGTTGTATTCAAAAAAAAATTAAATATCTCAAATGCTTTTGGATCTCCTGAAGCGGACAATGCTAATAACCCTCCCAAATAATCAGCAAATCGATTCTTAAAATTATAACCCCCTTCCCTATTTCTTACCTGTATAAGACTATTTAATAGCGATCCTGAAATACCCGCGGATGGCTTTGATTCCAGTAACAATTCATGCAATATGGGAATTCGCTCTTTAACATAAGAGGTTATATCATTTCTTTCTGATATTTTAACTTCATTTGATGGAACCATTTGCTATTATTTATAATATATTACGTCCTTATTCTTTTGGAATCAAGATCTCCTCGCGTCCAAACACTGATTCACCCACCCGTGAGCAAATCTCATCAGATAAGAATTTAAATTGGGTCTTAGTTATTATGTCTTTAAAAATTCGATCGGTTTCGTTATTTAATGTGTCAATGTGAACATTACCATATTGACAAATTGTGCCAATTATATTTTGTTTTGAATTTGTAAAATAAAAATTAGGTAATGCCGCGTTGCAACGTGCGAGCCAGTATAAATGTTCAAAAAAAATAGGCAACATAATCATCTCAACTTGCAAACCCCCGTCGAATTTTTGTTCAACTTTATTATCAATCAAAAATTTTAATGCCTCTTTTACAGGTTTAAATGTATTATTTTGAGATAACCAAGCAGTGTTAGTGTCACCTAAAAATATGAGCTCATTAAAATTTAATTTAGATATCATCATGACAAGTTCTCTTGCTAATATTTTAGAGTCTTGTCCTTTTATAGATTTTGGAAAAAAGGTTAAAATATAACTATTATAAATGTTAGGATGAAAATGATTCATTTCTTCTTTGGTTTCATCATACCAACTTAAAGGAAATACAGGATATTTATCTAGACAATCTTGACGTTTAATTTTTTCTAACATAAGTCTTTCTTCAAAATTAATTATCTCTTCGTATCCAAACACTGATTCACCATCTTATCCGCGTCTTTGTTATCCTCACGATAAACGTGCTGAAAATCTATCTTTTTAAAATTTTTCTTCAATTCAGTAATTTCGTCTACAAAAATTCTAATCTGTAGATTCTTAATTTTATATCTTCCCATGATCTGATTCACTGCTAATTCACTATCCATACGTATGGAAAGCTCCGAAATACCCTCACTAATGCAATCTTTCAGACCCTCAACTATAGCAGTATACTCCGCGAAATTATTAGTCTGTATGCCTAAAAATTTGCTTCCCGTCTTAATTTTCTCTTTCAAATCTTTATTTTGTACTTTAAAAATAGCCCATCCTGCAGCAGCTAAACCGGGATTTCCTCTAGAACCACCGTCGGTGTAAAGAAAATATTTAATTTCATTGCTCATGGAATTTATTAAGGAGGTTAATTAAACTTTAATTATCATCGAGCGAAAATGAACCAGAATTTGTGCCTTGAACAGTTGACTCTGTATTATATACTTTTACACTACCGTTTTCAGCAGGAAAATTCATCATTTTGGCAAAATTTTTAGCATCAGAAATCATTCTTTCCGTGGCCAATCTCAATCGTGTCGGCACGATAGGCGAAGTAATATTATTATTCTCATATTCGCGGATGATATCAGCGACAACTTTTTCTCGCAGATGTGAAAAAAGTGCATTCTGGCGTAAGGAATTAGTAAATTCTGCATGACTCAATTCTCCCGATACATATTTGCTTGAAAGCTCTTCATATGGTTTTAAGACATTTTCTAGTCGATCAATTACGACTTGCTGAATCAAATCCAATAAATCTTGAGGAAGCGTATCGCTATGACCATTTTCCAAAGCATCAGATATCTCAGTGTATAAATCATTTTTTACGCTAGCATCTATTTTTGCGAGAGACTTTTCTACATTTTTTACTAGTTCGTCAAACTCTCCAGAAATATCTAAATCAATTTTATTACCTGATGGAAAATTACTGACAAAATTAGAAACTTCCTGTAAATCTGATAAAACCCTATTTATTCTTTCTTCGGTATCTCTCATCCTGACTTTCATAGAAATATAGTCACTGACTATATTTCTAGATTCCACAGAGAGCAGCCCATATTTCTCAATATTATATTTATCCGAGCTGAGTGCGTCTCGAAAAACATCTTTTTGGGCATCCCGAACACTAGCAAAATACATCAGTTTCTGTTCTTGATCTTTGTATTTTTTAAAAAGAGACTCGTATTCTGATACCAATCGCTCAATCACTGAGGGAACAATTTTTGCGATTGCTCGGGGAATATCTCCCAGATCTTCGACTTTCATAGATTCACCAGATACGACCTTCATCAGAGCCAAAATATCTTTGTTATCGACGCCACTTAGATCTTCACTATTTGCATCAAAATCTATAGTATTACCTTCATGCTCATTGTAATCAGAATATTCATCTTCCTTACCTTCATTTTTGAAGTTCAAAGTTTCATTATTCGTGTTTATTTCATCTGTACGAAAATAATCAAGATTAGAGTCTTGATTATTAGCTTCTACATCCTCAATATTATCGTCTGGAAGCGTATATTTTGTAGTTGTATCATCCATTGGGCAGTTTAATCAATTTGGCAATTAACAGTTTGCAGTTAACAATTAAGGCTGATAGTCACATGTGCGAATGTCATTTCGAACGGTAGTGAGAAATCTTATCGGAATCGATTAAAGTTGAGATTTCTTGCTCTGCTGCGAAATGACACGAATTTTATCATCCATAAAACGTTTAATATTATATCGTTGTGAGGGCAAATGCAAACAAAGAATTAGTCGAATTTAACCCAACAAACTAAAGCGAATTGGAGGCATTAGGCACTTGCAATTGTTAACATCTTTTGATATCCTTTCACGCATTGAATTCTGTTCAATCATTTTTTTGTTTTCTATTTTAATTTTTATCTATAAACAATGGCTACATTTACAAGAAACAAGCCGCACGTAAACGTAGGTACACTAGGTCATGTAGACCATGGTAAAACCACGCTCACAGCAGCTATTTTAGCAGTATTGCGTCTTGCAGGATTTACTGCAGATCAAAAAGACATCAACGCGATTGATGCAGCTCCAGAAGAAAGACAACGTGGTATTACTATTAATACTGCTCATGTTGAATATGAAACAGCTAATCGACACTACGCTCACGTAGACTGTCCAGGACATGCTGACTATATTAAGAACATGATTACTGGTGCAGCTCAGATGGATGGTGCAATTCTTGTAGTTGCAGCTACCGATGGTCCAATGCCTCAGACGAGAGAGCACATTCTTTTAGCTTCTCGTGTAGGTGTCAAAAAAATGGTTGTATTCCTTAATAAGGTTGATATGGTTGACGACGCAGAAATGCTCGACCTTGTAGAAATGGAAGTTCGTGAACTTCTTTCTAAATATGGTTATCCTGGTGATGAAATCCCAATAATTCGTGGATCTGGTCTCAAAGCTCTAGAAGAAGCAACAGCAGGTACAAAAGGTGAATGGTATCAGAAAGTTATTGATCTTATGGATGCTGTCGATTCATATATCGAGATTCCAGAACGTGAGACATCAAAGCCTTTCTTGATGCCCATCGAAGATGTATTCTCGATCAAAGGTCGTGGTACAGTAGCTACAGGTAGAATCGAGCGCGGTATTTGTAAAATCAATGAAGCTATGTCTGTTATTGGTTTTGGTAATGACAAAGAAACTGTTGTTACAGGTGTAGAGATGTTTCACAAACAAATGGAAACAGGTGAAGCAGGCGATAACGTAGGTTTATTATTACGAGGTCTAGAAAGAATTGACATCGAACGAGGTCAAGTAGTCGCTAAACCAGGATCAATAAAGCCACATACTAAATTCAAAGCAGAAATCTATGTTTTAACTAAGGAAGAGGGTGGTCGACACCAAGGATTCCACAACGGCTATAGACCTCAGTTCTATATCAGAACTACGGATGTAACTGGTGCGTTAGAGCTAGAAGGTGTAGATATCGCTATGCCAGGTGATAATATTACCTGTACAGTAGAATTGATAACACCGGTTGCTATCGATGAAGGAATGAAATTTGCAATCCGAGAGGGTGGAAAGACAGTTGGTGCGGGTGTTGTAGTCAGTATTATTGCGTAATCTTTTGGGTCGCGATTCGTGACCCAATTTCATTTTATTAGCTCATTAAAAATATGCGAGGAATTAGAATAAAAATTAAAGGTTTTGACAGCAAAGTTGTAGAACAAGCTGTTAAACAAATTGTAGATGTTGTTTTGCGATCTGGTGCTAAAATCACTGGTCCGATCCCTCTACCTACTAAAACTAAACGATGGACTGTTATTAAATCTCCGCATATTGATAAGCGAGGAATGGAAACATTTGAGCTAAAAACATACATTAGACTTGTGGATATTATAGAAGCAACTCCCAAAACTATCGAATCACTTTCCCATCTTGAGCTTCCAGCTGGAGTAGGAATTGATATAAAAAGCTAATTTTGTTTGCGATGTCAAAATCGCTTATTTAGAAAGAGTTTTGTAGGTAGTGACACTAGATTTTATAGTCATAACGTTATATAATGATGACCTTGTGACTAAAGAAACTGAAACTGCCAATCCTGATTGAGTAAGTCAGTTTACGAATTTAATATCGTAAACTCGGCTTGTGTCGAGTTTATTTATTTTACGATTATGAAAGCATTAATAGGAATAAAAAAAGATATGACGCGGGTTTTTACAGACAATGTATCTGTACCTGTGACCCTTATCTCAGTCAAAGATTGTGTAAAAGCAAAATCTCTCAATGGTGCCACATATATTGGTCTCGGTAAAAAAGACACAACTAAAGCTCTTGGTGGTCAATTTAAAGATCTTGGTTATGTCCCTCGATATATAAAAACTCTCAAAGGTGATATTGATGTCAATATTGACGATTTTCTCGTAGACGATATGGTTACTGTAAAAGGTCTATCCAAAGGTAAAGGTTTTCAAGGCGTTGTCAAACGATGGGGCTTTCACGGTGGTCCAAAAACTCACGGTCAATCTGATAAATTACGACATCCTGGTTCATCTAACTCTGGTACTACGCCAGGTCGTGTTTGGAAGGGGAAGAAAATGGGTGGACGTATGGGTGGAGAAAATAAAACAATAAAGAATATTAAAATAGTAGCTGTAGACAAAGAGAATGGAGTAATTGCATTGAAAGGTGCTCTTCCAGGTGGACGTAATAGTATCATCACAATTATAAAGAAATAAGATATGTCACTCAACGCTAAAATATACAATTTAACCGGTGAAGTAGTAGGAAACTTAGATTTGCCTGAAATCTTTGAAGTAACGCCAAATGATCAATTGCTTTCTCAATATGTCCGAGTATATCTAGCTAATCAGCGTCATGGTACACGAGATACAAAAGATCGATCCGATGTATCAGGTCGAGCACGAAAACCTTACAAACAAAAAGGTACAGGTAGCGCACGACATGGTTCTCGTAAAGCTCCATCCATGCGTGGTGGTGGTGTAGCACACGGTCCAAAGCCAGCTAATTTCTCACTAAAAATGTCCAAGTCTATGCGTACTAGTGCTCTAGTTTCTGCATATGCATCACAAAAAGATTCTGTAATCATTCTAGAAGATTCAACTATTAAAGATGTAAAAACAAAGACAGTAACTGGGTTCATTAACAAAGCTAAATTAGTAAAGTCGGTTTTGTTTATCACTTCAGTTAGTAATGGCAATCTAGTTCTATCTTCACGAAACATTCAAAATGTCAAAATCATTACAGCAGCAAATGTCAGTGCATATGATGTTTTGAAATATAGAAACATCGTAGTAGAAAAAGCAGTTATCGAATCTATGGAAGTTAAAAATTCAGAAAAGATAGCAATAAAAGAAGATGTAATAATAAACACTAAATCAAAAAAAGTTACTCCAAAAGTAAAAATTATTAAGGACAAAAAGAAATGAACATTGCAAGCGTAATAATCAAGCCTTTAATAACGGAAAAATCAGTAGCCTTGGCTACAACTGGTAAATATACATTTATCATTAATCCATTAGCAAATAAGACTGATGTCCGAAATGCAGTAAAAAAGATTTTTAATGCTGAGGCGTTGAGTATCCGAGTGATTACCTCACGCAGCGATAGACGACGAGTCAATTACTATGATCCTACAAAAGGTTCTCGAATACGAAAATCAGTCAAAACAAAGAAAGCAATTGTAGAGTTCCCAGCTGACACAAAAATAGATTATTTCGAAGTTGAATAAGATAAAACATGTTAATTAAATTTAAACCTACAACTCAATCAAGACGCGGTGTAGTCAGAGTCAATCGAAAGAAACTTCTTTCTAATGACGCACCATATAAACAATTATTAGAGCCTCAGATATCAAAAGCTGGCCGAAATAATCAAGGAAAGAGAACAGTACGTCATAAAGGCGGCGGTGTAAAACATCATTATCGAATTATTGATTTTAAACGAGATAAGGTTGATGTTTCAGCAAAAGTTTTAACGCTTGAATATGATCCAAATAGATCCTCATTTATAGCCCTTTTATGCTATGAAGATGGTGAAAAAAGATATATAATAGCCCCTGATGGCTTGAAGGTAGGCGATAAGGTTATTACGTCAGAAAAAGTAGAGATCAAGGTAGGAAACTGTACTCAGCTAAAAAACTTACCAGCTGGTATCATGATCAATTCGGTAGAATTGGTAGCCGGTAAAGGTGCAAAAATTGCACGATCAGCAGGAAATACTGTTCTATTGCAAGGTTTTGATGGCAAGGGATACGCACAACTAAAAATGCCAAGTGGTGAAATTCGTTTGGTTAAAGATAACTGTTACGCCACTGTTGGTCTAGTTTCAAACACCAATCACATTAATGAAGTTTACGGGAAGGCGGGCTATAGTCGTAGAAAAGGTATCCGACCAACAGTACGTGGTATGGCGATGCATGCAAAAGAGCATCCACACGGTGGTGGTGAAGGAAAAGGTCAAGTTGGTGGTGCAGCTCAGGATATCTATGGAAACTTCCGAGGCACGAAGACACGACGAAAGAAAAATCGATCAAATCGATTTATTATAGAACGTAGAAAATCTAAAAAAAGTAAATAAGTAGTAATTAAATAAAGTAAAGAAATATGTCGAGATCACTCAAAAAAGGACAATTTATAGATCCAAAACTATTGCAAAAAGTTACTGATCCTAAAAATAAAGGAAAAGTAATCAAAACATGGGCACGAAGCAGTACAATTTCACCAGAAATGGTAGGAGCTAATATTGCTGTCCACAATGGTAAAATACATGTAAATTTAGTAGTAACAGAGAGTATGATTGGTCATAAATTGGGTGAGTTTGCACCTTCTAGAACTTTCCGAGGTCATTCAAAGAAAGGTAAGATTGCAAAGACATCAGGAACGACAGGAAGAGCTGACTTAGAACCAGCAAAAAAGTAATAAGTTAAAAATAATAATATGCAGGTAAAAGCTAAAGCAAAAAATCTACACGAGACCCCACGAAAACTAATGCTTGTCGCAAAAAGTATCAATGGAATGCAAGCAACATATGCTCGAGATTGGTTAAAAACAGCAAATAAAAAAGCTGCTAAAACAATGTACAAATTGTTAAACTCAGCTATTGCAAATGCAACAAACAATCATGGAATGACTGTAGAAAATCTAGTTATAGCGAGCGCACAAGTAGGAGTATCACATCGTCGATTAAAAAGAGGTTCTTACTCACGTACTCACATGAGATTTCAGGTGAGAAAGTGGGCACACGCAGAAATTACTTTAGAACAAAAAGCAACCAATGGGAAATAAAATAAGCGCAACCGGATTCAGAATCGGTGTAAACAAAGGATGGAACTCAAAGTGGTATGCATCAAACAAGATGTACAAAGAAATCGTTCACGAAGATATCAAAATTCGAGAAATGGTTATGTCCAAAGTAAAAGCAGCAGGAGTTCACAAGATTGAGATTATACGTGCATCTGACAAACTGACAATCACATTGACAGTGGGTAAACCAGGTGTAGTAATCGGTCGAGGCGGTAAAGATGTAGAAGTATTGAAAGCTATGCTTTCAAAATTACTAGGCAAACCAGTACATATCGCAACTCAAGAAGTAGCTAATCCGTATCTAAGCTCAGCACTTATAGTTCAAAACATTGTTGAAGCACTAGAAAAACGTGTGATGCCAAAGGTTATAATGTCTCAACAAATCGAAAAAATACAGTCAGCAGGTGCACTTGGCGCAAAAATATGGATTGCAGGAATTGGTAGAAACAAACAGGTAGGAACAGAGAAAAAAGATTTTGGTCGAGTGCCATTAACTACATTACGAGCAGACATTGATTACGCACATGGCGAAGCACAGGTCAAGGCATCTGGAGAACGTAGAATGGGTGTCAAAGTTTGGATTTATCTAGGTGAAAAAATGGGTTTTGAATAATTACTACGACTAATCATGTTACAGCCAAAGAAAAGAAAATATACAACAGAATTTAAAGGACACATGCGGGGATTAGCCGTTCGAGGCAACGAATTAGCTTATGGCGAATTTGGTTTGGCAGCATTAGAGTGTGGTCGATTGACATCACAACAGATCGAGGCAGCTCGAAGAGTTTTGGCAAATACGACAAAACGTGCAGGTAAAATCTGGATCAAGGTATTTCCTCACAAACCAGTAACTAAAAAAGGTGAAGGTCGAATGGGTTCTGGTAAGGGTTCGGTGCACGGATATGTTGCAGTAATCAAACCCGGATTAGTATTATTCGAAATGTCTGGAGTATCTGAAGCAGTCGCTATGGAAGCAATGCGAAAAGCTGGAAACAAACTATCTGTTTTGACACAATTTATCAAAAAATCATGAAGTCTACCGAACTAAAAAATTATACAATTCAAGAATTACACAAGTTATTAGATGAGAAACGAATCGAGCTTGCTAAGATGAAAATAGATTTAAAGCGTGGTAAAACAAACGCTGTACATAGTCTAAAGAATTTACAAGCAGAAGTAGCTAGAATTTTAACAGAGTTAAATATTAGACGAATAACAAAATGAGCACAAAAAGCATAAACAAAAGACAATTTACCGGTTTAGTCACATCAGTCAGCATGCAGGATTCTATAACTGTACGTGTGAAAAAAAGTAAATTACATCCTCTTTATAAAAAAGTAGTTCGAGAATACAAAAAATACATAGCGCATAACATGATGGAAGGAATACAAGTAGGGGATCAAGTGAAAATTATTGAGACACGACCAGTTTCAAAACGAAAACGATGGTTGGTAACTGAGAAAATAGTAAAGTAAATTATAAATATAAACGGCAATGGTACAAAGTCAATCAAGATTAAAGGTAGCAGACAACACAGGAGCAAAAACCGTAATGGTTATCGGAGTCATTGGTGGCTCGACAGTTCGATATGCATCTGTAGGTATGATAGTTTCATGCACAGTTAAGACAGCTAATGTCGGCGGTGTAGTAAAAAATCACGAAAAAGTATGGGCTGTAGTAGTACGTACAAAGAAAGAAATTGGTCGAAAAGACGGATCATACATTCGTTTTTCGGACAATGCAGTAGTCATCATTGATAAAAAATCGAAAGAACCACGAGGTACAGCAGTATTTGGACCTATCGCACGAGAAGTCAAAGATAAAGGTTTTGCTAAGATTGCGAGTTTGGCACCTGAAGTTTTGTAATTTACGAATTGAAATTTGAAATAAAATGAAAATAAGAAAAAACGACACTGTAATAGTAATGAGAGGAAAAGATAAAGGTAAAACCGGTTTAGTCATTGCTACATTACCAAAAAAAAATAAAGTAATGGTAGAGGGAATAAATCAGTTTAAAAAACACCAGAAAGGTGATGTCAAAGGACGAGGCGAATTGGTTACAATTACAAAGCCAATTGACGTATCAAAAGTAATGCTTCTTGATCCAGAAACGGGTAAGAAAACAAAAGTTGGTTATATTATCGAAGATGGTAAAAAATACAGAATATCAAAAACAACGAAAAACAAATTAGTAAATAAAGTAAAACAGGAAATAGTAAATGAGCAAGATTCGAAACCAGGGAAAAATGCAGGGAAGACAAAAGGGAAAGAGAAAGCCAAGAAATCACCAGCAAAAACAAAATCAGACAAATAAAAACTTTTATTATATCTGTGGACGTAATTCTGTGATGGACGGGTTAAAATCTGGGAATATCGAAATGGTGTATGTGAGTGAAAATGTGCGAGATCATAGCAAGATTCAGGAAATCATAGATTTTGCTAAAGAAAAAAAAGTGAGATATGAGACTGTGACAAAGAGTGATCTTGAAGTCATGATAAAAAAGTTTGCTAATAATCAGGGTGTTGCAGCCTTATGTAAAAAGACAGTCGAAGTAAGTTTAGCTGTTTTTTTAGATAAGACTAGAGACAAGGAAAATATGTGTATCGTAATGCTTACCGAGATTGAGTATGAACAGAATCTTGGAGCTATACTCAGGACCCTAGATGCGTCAGGTGTCGATTGTGTTATCTTATCCAATAGGATAAAAAATACAGATTCGATGGTTGTACGCCGTATATCTATGGGAGCGTCAGAGTCAGTGAATATTTTTTCACAAAATATATTTACTTCAGCGAGGATGCTTAAAGAGCATGGTATAAGAATTGTTGGTATCGAGTCTTCCGGTGATAAAGTCTACATAAATCAAGACTTTTCTGGTAGAATAGCGATGGTTTTCGGTGGTGAAGACAAGCCATTGTCTCAGCCAGTCGAGGATATATGCGATGATATATTACAGATTCCGATGATGGGCGCAGTCACATCATTAAATGTGTCCGTATCTGTAGGAGTTATCGTATATGAACGATTGAGGCAAGTTATAAAAAAGCTACAAGAGAAAAGTTAAGAATATAAAATTATAAAAAGATGAACGAATTAAAAACAACATTTGATAATACAATTAGAGCAAAGCTACAGACTAGTTTGGGTTTAAAAAATCCTATGGCTGTACCAACAATACAAAAAATTACAGTAAATATCGGCGCTGGTGATGCATTGCAAAATCCAAAATATATGGATATGTATGTGCAAGACTTAACTAACATAACTGCTCAAAAACCAGTTATAATCAAAACTACCAAAGATGTTTCAAACTTTAAATTACGTGCTGGAAATAAGATTGGAGTAAAGGTAACACTACGTGGTGAGAAAATGTGGGATTTCTTAGAAAAGTTTATTCGTGGTGTTGTGCCACGAATTAAAGATTTTAGAGGATATGATATAAAAAGTATCGATTCTCAGGGAAATTACTCAATAGGAATCAGAGAGCACAATGTATTTCTTGAAATAGATCCAAATAAAATAGAGCGCATACACGGTTTGCAGTTCACAATTACTACAAGTACACGAGACAAAAAAATGGCACTAGAGTTACTAAAAGAAGTTGGTATTCCATTCAAAAAATAATAATAGAAATAATTAAAGTATAGATATGGCAAAAAAATCAAACATAATTCAGGCACAAAAATTAAAAATAAAATCTAAATATAAAGTTAGAGTTTATAATCGATGTCCTATTTGTGGTCGAAGACGAGCGTACATGAGATTTTTTGATATGTGTAGAATTTGTTTCAAAAGATCAGCGAGTAATGGTGACTTGGTAGGAGTGAAAAAGGCAAGTTGGTAAATTAGTTATAATTAATATATAAAAATATGGTTACTGATCCAATCGCAGACATGCTAACAACAATCAGAAATAGTTTGGAGAAAAAACACGAATATGTGTCTATTCCTTACTCACGGATGAAAGCTGAAGTGTTAGAAGTGTTGAAAAAGAAAAAAATGATAGAGGATTACCTGGTAATTGATGCTGAGAAAATAACTAAGAAAGCTTTGAAAATAACATTAAAATATATTTCAGGCAAACCAGCGATAACTTTATTACAAAGAGTTTCAAAACCAGGAAAACGAGTTTACACCGATTATAAAAATATACCTGTAGTAAAAAATAATTATGGATTTATGATAATATCGACGTCTAAGGGAATCAAAGATACTTTTTCTGCAAGGAAAGAGCAAGTTGGTGGAGAAATTATGTGTCAAGTATTATAAAATTATGTCAAGAATAGGAAAAAAACCAATTGTAGTGCCAGCAGGCGTTACAGTACAAATCAAAAAAGTTAAGAAGAACTATGATATTACTATCAAAGGTCCAAAAGGTGAATTGAAAAAATCAATGCCAGTGGCTGGAATTTTAGTTCGTATTAACGACGGAATTATTAATGTCAACACGATGAGTATAGATACAGACACATTGTCAAAATGGGGATTGTATCGAACTCTTATCGACAACATGGTCGTAGGGGTATCAGAAGGCATCGTGAAAGAATTAGAAATGAAGGGAGTTGGTTACCGAGCAGAAATGAAAGGTACGGACTTATCTATCGCAGCTGGTTTTTCTCATCCAATGATTATCAAACCAGAGCCAGGAATTCAATTTGATGTTCAAAATAGCGTAAATATTAAAGTAATGGGAATTGATAAAGAATTAGTAGGTAATACTGCGGCTAAAGTACGAGGTGTACGTCCCCCAGAGCCTTACAAAGGCAAGGGAATTCGTTACAAAGGTGAAGTTGTTAGAAAGAAAGCAAGTAAATCGCTCAAGAAATAAAATTAACAATTAATAAGTTAAAAAGTTATGAAAAAGTTATCCAACCTACAAAAAAGACATTATAGAGTACGATCCAAAGTCAGCGGATCCGAATCTCGACCTAGACTTTCTGTTTACAAAAGCAGCAAGAACATGTTTGCTCAGATTATCAACGATGAAACCGGTGTTACAATCATCGGTCGTAGCACAAGATATCTTTCAGAAAAAGGTAAAAAATCTACAAAGATGGAAGCAGCTAAGATCCTCGGATCAGAGCTTGCGAAAGAAGCAATGAAAAAAGGTGTGACAAAAGTAGTTTTTGATCGAGGTGGATATCGTTATCATGGTCGTGTAAAATCATTGGCCGATGCTGCACGAGAAGCAGGATTAGTTTTTTAAATAAAATAACAAATGGCAAATTTTCAGAATTTAGTAAAACGTACAAGAGACAACAAACCATCAGACGGTTTAGAAGATGGAATGTTTAAAGAAGTTATTTTGACTCGACGTACCTCCAAAGTAGTGAAAGGTGGTAAAAAAACCAGTTTTTCAGCACTAGTTGCCGTAGGTGATCGAAAAGGTCACGTGGGCATAGCTTTGGCTAAAGCATCCGAAGTCCGTAATGCAGTGGATAAAGCTATAAAACGTGCAAAGAAAAATATGATTACAGTTCCTCTTTATAAAGGTACAATTACTCATGATGTTACGGTAAAATATGGTGCATCTAGATTGATGCTTAGACCCGGTAAAAAAGGTCGAGGTATGATTTCTAGCAATGTTATTCGTACGACACTAGAATTAGCAGGTGTACATGATATCGTAGCGAAAATGCACGGAACATCAAACAGAATAACAAATACTTATTGTGTTATGAAAGCATTAAAAGAGCTCAAACCAGCTAGATTTAAAAAAGGTGATAGTGAATTAAATGAAGCGTCTGCCACTCCGGTATCTCCTTTAGTTACTTCAGCACCAGTAAATGTTGAATCAGCGAAGCCACAAGTATCAAAAGCTAAAACAGCATAATTTAACATAAGCGCAAACTAATATGTCACTAGAAAATCTACAAAAAATCAAACAGAGAGAGAAAAAACGAGTAGGTCGAGGTATGGGTTCTGGAAAAGGATCGCACACTTCTTCACGAGGGCAAAAAGGTCAGACTTCTCGTGCAGGTAACCAAATTCGTGATGGATTTGAGGGTGGACAAAATCGTATAGGTAAAAGACTTCCTAAATTAAAAGGTATTCGAGTAGCAAAAAAATATGACAGTCAGTTTATGATGCCATTAAAACGAACTAAAGTTCAAATTTCTCTTAATTTTCTAAATAAATTTGATGATGGTGAAGTTGTTACTGCTGAAAAAGTTTTAAAAATAAAAGGTGTAAAAGGTAAAACTTACATCAAAGTAATCGATTCTGGTGAATTGAAGAAGAAAGTTAGTATCGAAAACATCAAGGTTTCTAAAGGTGCAACAGCAAAAATAGAAAAATTTGGTGGGAAAATATTATGAAAATATTTAACATAATTAAAGCTTCCTGGGGTTCTCAAGACATCAGAAAGAGAGTTTTGATTACTGTTGGGATTATCATCGGTTTTCGTCTTCTTGCTGCTGTACCTATTCCTGGGGTAGATCCTACAGCTATACAGCAATTTTATGCTAGTGACATCGGTGGAGCATTACAATTTTTAAATTTATTCACTGGTGGTACTCTCGATCGTATCTCTATTCTCTCTGTGGGTTTAGTACCTTTTATTAATGCATCTGTTATTTTTCAGCTTTTACCAACTATTATTAAAAAGCTAGAAAACATGCAGAAAGAGGGTGAAATCGGACGAAAGAAAATCACACAATATACTCGTTTACTTACTGTGCCTCTTGCTATTCTTACCTCTATCACTATATACATATCATTTAGTTCAAGTATAAACGGTAGTACGCCTATACTAAATATTACTGATCCTGTGCGGATTGTTTCTATAGTTTCAGTATTGACTGCTGGTTCTTTATTTATGATGTGGATGGGTGAAATTCTCACAGAGAAAGGTATCGGTAATGGTATTTCTATCATTATTATGGTTGGAATTTTATCTGCAATCCCTAGTAAATTTCTTGGTGAAGTACTCAAATTCACTGGATGGCAACAATATGCTCTATTAGCGGGAGCCACAGTGCTGATGATATTACTGAGTAGTACATTGGTTTTTATGCTCAAGCTAGCTAAAGACACTAGGCGCTGGCTGATTAAATTCCCAATGATAGTACTGACTTTAGGCTTTACTACTGCATTAATTGTTTTCTTCCTGATTCCTACTGAATTAGGTAATTTTACAAAATGGACATATTTACAAAAAGTTGCAGCAGAATTCTTAAAAATAAAAGAAGGTGTACCACTTCAGCTAGGTTTAATAATGGGTGGAGTAATATTTATTATCGGATTGATTGTACTTTTCAATGAAGCTACTAAAAACATTCCAATATATTTCTCTCGAAAAGCGTCAACATCTGCAGCTGTAGCTAAAAAATCCTTCATGCCTTTAAAATTACTGCAAGCTGGAGTAATGCCGATTATTTTTTCAAGTGCATTACTACTTTTTCCATACACTTTAGCTTTAATTTTTACTCGATTTAACGTTCCAGTTCAATGGATTCAAAATGCTTCACATTCTATAATTGATTTTATTCAGCCGGAAGATTGGAGATATTGGAGTTTAAATTTTTTATTTACTGTATTCTTTGCATATTTTTACACTTTTGTTCTGTTCCGACCAAATCAGGTTTCAGAGAATTTGAAGAAAAGCGGAAGCTACGTACCGGGAATTCGTCCTGGTTTAGAAACAGAAAAATTTTTGACTACAACAATGTTGCACTTGGTTTTTGCTGGCGCTATCGTGCTAGGAATAATGTCTACATCGCAAGCCTTTGTGGGTGGTAGTGGACTAATAGCAAATAATAATGGACAAACTAAAACTTTATTATCAACAATATTCACTTCTGGAACTAGTTTATTGATTACCGTTGGTGTGGTTCTCGATACTCGACGTCAGTTCAGATCTTATCTAGCGCAACGTAATTACGACACTCTAGTTGATGATCTAGATAAATTAGGCGGTGTTAATATTGCAGGCGAAGAGACTAATGAGAGAAAAAGATTTAAGATTTTGTCTAGATTTATTGCGCCAGTCCGACGCGTAGGTAAGATTTTTCAGCGTAAACCAAAGGTTTAATATCGTTTCTAATTATCAGTTGTCATTTCTTATCGGATTCACAGATTATATCCTATTCTCTTAGCAGGACTTACGCGAAATGACAAAAGACAGGAAAGTCCTCTTGAGTCTCCTTTTCAAAAAAGAGATAGTTCACAATGTTTTTAATTTATAATTGTTCATTTTCATAAAATGCTGTATTCTTCGAATATATTTTAAAATTGAATGCAAATATATTTAATCGGGCCGTCGGGTTCGGGTAAGGATACACAAGCAAAGATTCTTGCTGGAAAATATCATCTTACGTGGATATCTGGTGGTGATCTATTGCGAGCTCGTGCAAAAATCGATGATGAAGAAGGTCGATATATAAAAATGCATATAGATAACGGAGATCTTGTCGATTGGTCTCATCTAATGCCGATAATGAAAGATCGGCTAACCAAAGTTCCAAAAGATTATATCTGGACAGGATTTCCAAGGCTCTATGAGCAGACATTTGAACTAGATGAATTACTAAAAGATAATTTTCCCTCTTTAGACTTAGTGATAAATTTATCTTTATCTGATGAGCATTCGCGTAAGAGAATCGAATATCGTAGATCAACAGACGAAAAAATTCGCGAAGATGATACGAAAGATGAATTGATTCAGAAAAGAATAGACTGGTACAAAAATTCAATTGATAGAATAAAGGAATATTATTTGAAAACGAATCGTTTTGTGGAAATTGATGCTCAACATGATATCCCGACAATTGCGAAAAATATTTCTGAAATTATCGATGCTCATTTTGGGCTTTAATAAAACATGAAATCCAATTTCATATTAAAAATCTTTCTTGTCCTAATTCCAATTACATCGTTAATATTAGCTTTTACATTAGCTATTTTATTTTCGCAATCAAATAATTCTAAAGATATTAAGCAAAGTATTTCCTCTACAATTAATTTTTCTTCAATAACTGTTTCGCCCTTAGTCAGTTTTTCTTCTACAACTATTCAAATTCAAAATACTTTAATTCCAATCACTGTTTATAAGCAAAAATATGCTTTAAGCTGTGAGGCGGCAGCTGCTTCATCAGCATTGCGTGCGCTAGGTTATCAAGTGACAGAAGACCAATTTCTCAATAACCTAGAATATGATAATACACCGCGAACGTCAGATTTTACTGGTAAAATTGCGTGGGGGAATCCGTATAAAGCATTTATTGGTGACTACAAGGGCGTTTTTCATAAAACTGGGTATGGAATCTATGCGCCTGCAATATCAGCAAATGTGAAAAAATATGGCGCCCAGTCCGATAGTTATTTAAATATGAATTTTGAAAATTTATTAACTAAGATCTCAAAAGGCAAATTAGCCGTTGTTTGGGTCCCTACTCGCTTCGAAATACAAGAAACTAAATATTGGTATACGCCAGACGGAATTCAGATCCCTTGGATTGATCATGAACACGCGATGGTGATGTACGGATTCGATCGTCAGAAAAATGAAATTCTACTTATGGATGTCGCGACAGGTACTTATATGCAAAAGTCTTTCACTGAATTTCAGCGTGGATGGTCTTACTTAGGAAATCAGGCTGTCACAGTGTATAATTCAATCGGTCAGTAACATTTATCGCGTACGGTATCGTATAAAATTAAAGAATGAAGACATTAATAAAAACACAATTACAAATTGATAATATCCGTCGGAGTTGTCATCTCTTGGCGCAGATGATGTCGGATTTAACCCCCATGGTTGTTGCTGGAGTTACACCATTAGACATCGATAAATATGCTTATGAGTGGATATCATCTCATGATGCAAAGCCAGCATTTCTGGGCTACGGCAAATTTCCAAATACGCTGTGTATTGGTGTTAACGATATGTCTACACATGGAGTTCCTACAGATAGACCTTTTGCAAATGAAGACATTGTCACCATTGATGCTGGGCTAATTTTTAACAATATGTATTCCGATATGGCACGTACTTTTTTAATCGGAGAGGTGGCTTCGGAAAAAGTCCAATTTGTTCATCGAGTAGAAGATGCTTGGCAAAAAGCAAAATCACAAGCTCTTCCAGGCAATTCTGTTGGAGATATTTCCTATCAAATTCATTCAAATTTAAAGCCTTATGGCTATAGCCCATTAATCGAATATGTTGGTCATGGTATTGGAGCTCAGCTTCATGAAGAACCAGCAATTCCTGGTGCGTATGGTAAAGCAGGTGAAGGAATTTTACTTCGTCCGGGTATGGTTTTGGCGATTGAATCTCTCGTAAATATGGGTGGACCAAAAGTAATAGTCTCAAAAACTGATCGCTGGACAACTCATACGGCCGATGGATCGATGTTTTCTCTTTTTGAAGATACTGTGCTGATTACGCTAGATGGGCAGGAGATTTTGACCAAGATTTAAATGTCGATATCTTTCTTATCTTATTATGCTCAGTCTTAATTCTTCCTTAAATTTTGTTCCAAACTATGGGATTTTATTTACAATATAAAATTATTGCAGATAGAAAGCATATTTAGAGCTCAATACCCTTGATATTTATCTCCAAATATAGTATATTTCATATGCTTTTGTGGATATCAATATTGATATTTTAGCCCTTGCGTGGCTATAGCAAATGCGCACATAGATTAAAGATACGCTTATTAACATATGGATCAAAAATTAGAAGTTGACGGTGTAGTCACACAAGCTCTCCCAGGTACTGAATTTTTGGTCGAGATAGATTATGGTGGTAAAAAGCGTGTTTTAAAAGGTTATGTGTCAGGTAAAATGAAGCAAAATTATATTAAAATTTTGCCAGGAGATAAGGTAAAAGTAGAGGTAACACCTTATGATAAGACGATTTGTAGGATTATTTATAGGTCAAAATAAGTTTAAACTCAAATGAAAGTTAGAGCGTCAATAAAAAAATTTTGTGAATCATGTTATATCGTTAGGAGAGAAAATGTTAATTACGTGTATTGCAAACGCGATCCTAAACATAAGCAGCGTCAGGGTGCAGGTCATGCCAAATCAGGTAAGAGAACCAAGAAGTCCGCAGGACAATAATTTAATAATTTAGTTTTTTACGCATGGCTCAAACAAATATTAGAATTATGGGAATTGATATTCCAATGAAGAAACAAATTCTTTATTCCCTTCAATACATTTACGGAATCGGACACAAGACATCGGGAAATCTACTGACCCAGGCTGGAGTAAAAATGGATAAAAGGTCTTTTGATCTTACGGATCAAGAAGTACAGAAAATCAGAACATTAATCGAAAAAGATCCAGAGTTGTACGAAGGCGGTCTTCGGCAAAAAGTGTTTCAGGACATTAAACTTTTGAAAGATATCCGATGTTATCGTGGTATCCGACACAAGGTAGGTTTACCAGTTCGGGGTCAGCGAACACGTCATAATGCTCGTACTCGAAAAGGTAAAGTAAAGGTAGCAATCGGCGGTTTGAAGAAAAAGGATCTTAAATAAAGTTTTAATTTTACTATTTTTATGTCTAAAGCAAAGGAATCAAAAAAAGCGGCAGCAAAGAAGCCAGTCGTAATAGCGAAAAAGAAAGTTGTAGTAAAGAAAAAAATAAAGAAAATCGTGCCAAAAGCTCGTATCTTTATTTCAGCTTCTTATAATAATACGATTGTTACAGTATCAGATATGGAAGGCAGAGTGCTATGTTCTAGCAGTGGTGGTACAGTCGGTTTCAAATCGTCTAAGAAAAGTACACCATATGCGGCAATGAAAGCATCAGAAGATGCAGTAATAAAGGCTCAAAAATTTGGAGTAAAAGAAGTAGACATCTATTTATCTGGACCAGGTAGTGGTAAACAGATGGCTATAAAGGGAATCAAAGATGCTGGGGTTAATATCCTTACACTGAATGATGTGACACCTATTCCTCACAATGGCTGTCGTCCAGCTAATCGTCGAAAGCAATAATTATAATTAAAGATTTTTAATACTTAAAGATGGCAAAATACACAGGACCAAAATGTAAATTATGTCGGCGAGAAGGCACAAAGCTTTATCTCAAAGGCGCTAAATGTCTTTCAGGAAAATGTACCGTAGAAAAACGACCAGGAGGTCCGGGTATGCATCCTCAAAAAGGGCGTATGTCAGGTTACGGAAAGCAATTTCGTGAAAAACAGAAAGTGAAACGATTATATGGAATGTTAGAAGCTCAATTCAAAAGATTCTTTGATATAGCTAAAAAAGACAAAATGCAGACTGGTAGTAAATTACTTCAATTACTTGAACGACGACTAGATAATGTTCTTGTGAGAATGTCTACTGCAGAGTCACGAAATACTACTCGACAATTAATTAGTCATGGTCATGTAAAGGTAAATGGTAAAAAGGTTTCTATTCCGTCATATTTAGTGAAAATAGGTGATGTTGTTGAGCTAGTTACTGCACGAATCGAAAAAAACTATATTTCAGCGTTGCAAGCCGAAACTAAGAATATCAAACCAGCACAATGGATTGATGTAGCAGAATATGGTAAAGGTACAATCGTGAGCTTCCCAGAAAGATCCCAAATAGATCAAAATATTTCCGAACAATACATTGTAGAGTACTACTCTCTAAGATAATTTTTAAAAATTAAAATAACTATGATTGATGTAACAAAAATAAACATTCAGACAGTAAAACACGATGACAGTTATGGAGAGTTCGTGATTGATCTATTGCCACGAGGTTATGGATATACATTGGGTACTCCTATTCGACGCACTTTACTCACCGCAATGAAAGGTTCTGCGATTACATCTATTAAAATTACTGGTGTGAAACATGAATTTTCTACGATCACTGGTGTAAAAGAAGATGTTCTACGAATTGTTTTAAACCTAAAGAAAGTAATTGTAAAAAACCATACTGACAAACCACAAACATTAACTTTATCCGCAAAGGGATTGGGTGTAGTCACAGCAGGAGACATCGAGAAAAACGCTAGCGTGGATGTAATAAATAAAGATCTTATCATTGCAGAAATTACAGCAAAAGGTGTAACTCTTGAAATAGAGATGATGGTAGAAAATGGTGTTGGTTATGTAATAGCTGATAATCTACGACGAAATAAAATCGGTACTATCCCTCTTGACGCTAACTTTAGTCCAATAGAGCGAGTGGGTATGGATGTGATCCCTACACGTAGTGGACAGGAAACAGATCTCGACAAACTAGTTTTACGTATATGGACACGAGGTAATGAAGCTCCTACAGATGTTTTAAAAAGTGCTATCGAACACATTAAAGATGTCTTTGATGGTATTACAGGTGTAGGTACAGAAAAACCAGCTAAATCAGCAAAAGTAACAAAAGAAAAGACAGTAAAAAAAACAACTAAAAAGAAATAATTTTTATGAGACACCGAAATACAGTAAAAAAACTGAATAAGTCAAAGTCAGAACGAAAAGGTCTGATCCGAAATTTGCTAAAAAGTCTGATCGAGCATGATTCGATCACTACTACAGAAGCAAGATACAAAGTACTTCGAGGTCATTTTGACAGATTGATAAAGACATCCAGAACAAGTGGAGAAGAAAATACTACATTGCGACGAGTTTATGACGTACTTCGTGATGAGAAATTAGCACGAAAACTGATAAATGATATCTCAAAGAAAGATGAAGGTAGAACTAGCGGTTTTCTGAGATGTTTCAAATTAGATAATCGTCAAGGTGATAATGCAAAAATGGTAAAAGTAGAAATAGTAAAGTAATTATGCAAATTTTGAACTGAAATGAATAACGCAAAAACAGTAAGCACAAAACCTAGTTTAATAAAAAGTGATTGGTATGTTATCGATGCTGAGGGTCAAATCTTGGGTCGATTAGCTACTAAAGTCGCAAAATTATTAATGGGTAAAAACAAAACGTATCTTGGAGCTAATCTAGACTGTGGAGATAATGTAATAGTTATCAATACAAAAGGAATAAAAGTGACTGGTAAAAAAGTTACCCAGAAACAATATTTTACATATAGCGGTTATCAAGGTGGTTTGAAAACTCGTACATATGAACAATTAAATGATAAAAACCCAACGAAGATTTTAGAAATCGCAGTGAAAGGAATGTTGCCAAAGAATAAAATGGGTCGAGACATGATCTTAAAGCTTCATTTATATGCTGACGCTGAGCACAAACACGCTGCACAACAGCCAATTATAATTAAATAAATAAAGTAGAAATGGTAAAAACAACCGCAAAACCAAGTGAAGAAAATCAAACATCTGCAGCATATGCAGCAGTAGGTCGAAGAAAACGTGCAGTAGCACGAGTCAGACTTCACATTGGTGAAGGTGAAAATATGATTAACTCTAAACCAGCTCCAGATTTTTGTCATACTATTAACCAGAAAAAGAAATTAGTAGTTCCTTTTACAGTTGCTGGTTTAACAGGTAAATATTATTTCACAGCAAAAGCTGTTGGTGGCGGGATCAATGGTCAGGTTGATGCTGTTGTTCATGCTATTTCTCGATGTATCGCGCAAATGTCGGAATCAATGCATACTACTATGTCTCAAAATGGATTGTTAAAACGTGATCCACGAGAGAAAGAGCGTAAGAAGATTTATCGAGTCCGAGCTCGAAAAATGCCTCAGTTCTCAAAGCGTTAAGTTTTGTTGTTCTTTTATTAAATCCCGTATTACTACGGGATTTTATTTTAAATAAAGTCTAATCTTATCCTTACCACTAGAATAATTATTCTTTAATGATAGAAATCTCACTTTCATGATAAAATAACCAATACTTTTTCAAATATATTGTGAAGAAAAGATATCTATCAATTTTAATAATTATTGCTGTTTTGTTAACGAGCGCTGGTAGTCTAGTCTGGATAGCCGCTTCTCAAAAAACAGCTCCAACGGGGAGCAATTCTGTTCAATCGACACCTACTTCTTCCACGATCCTAACGACCACGGTGACAACGACTGCAAATGCCACTACGACCACCGTAAAGACGACTGTTCCTGTAATGTCTACTACACCTGTGCCACAACTAGATAAATGGATTTATTATCCAGTAGACAAAACTACTGCTTTGCTTAGCACTTTTGTGCCTGATCATCTAGTTAAATTAATTGCAAATGGAGTTGCTTCTATATCCGTAGATTTTCAGATGAGAAGTGAGGTTATAAACGATTTAAAGGAGCTATTCAATGATGCTAAGGCAAATGGTTACAATCTCAAGGTTCTATCACCGTACAGGTCCTACGCCACTCAGGAAGCCACATTTACCTACTGGAAAAATCTAGAATTGCAAAAAGGTCTATCCGACGCCGATGCAGACAAAGAGGCTAACCGTAGTAGTGCAAAAGCGGGCCACAGCGAACATCAGCTTGGCACAACATGCGATGTAGTTTCTTCCACAGATTCTACGCTAGATACAACTTCAACTAATCAAAAGGTTTGGACATGGATGGATGCTAATTTAGTCAAACACGGATTTGTTTTATCCTATCCTGATGGGAAAGAAACTCAGACGGGTTACGTCAGTGAGCCATGGCATATACGCTGGGTAGGCAAAGATATTGCAGCACAAATAGCAGCTACGGATTATTTGAATCCTGGAAACAATAATACGTCTACTAGTTTTTTAAAGACCTATTGGGCGAAGTTAAATAGTTAGTATCAATATATTACACTAATATCATTTTTTTGAATCTGCATTTTTAAAATATATCATCTGCATATAATACATGTTCAAATATTTAATAAAAATTAAATACTAAAAATATGGCAGAAAAAGAACAATTGCAATGTAAAACAAGAGTCGTATCGTCCGGACATATTGCATCGGGAGCATTTATAGTTGAGAACTTTAAAATGTGTGAACATGATGTTCAATTACATGATTTCAGCCCAGAATCACGGATCTATAGTCATGAGCCAGATTGGCCGTGTTCAAAATGTCCCTTTGCATTTTCAGCAAGGAGTGCATTAATAAGGTTATTAAAAGAAAAATCGTTAGGGAGTGGAATATTACCACTTTAAAATTTGCTCACATTTATTGTAAGTAACTCAGCGCTCGGTAAACAAGTCAATATTAAAGATTAAATCATATTCTTATTTATCTTGAATTCGTTGTGGATATTGTTATCATAATTTTACCTATAGAATAATACGTTCATAAATTTTTTAAGATGTATTGCGCAAAATTAGATAATTGAATTTTATATGTCAGAAAAAAAGCCATTATGGTGTAAAAATGGAACAGTAGGATCTCTTCAGAAAACCGAAGCTGGATATAAGTTTGAAACACTTTATTTGTGTAAACATTATGGACAGAATTACTCTGGTGTTGAATTTCAAGGATATCATGGACCAGATTGGGCTTGTTCAATATGTCCGTTTTTAAGAACAAAAATAAGGAAAAGTTTAATGCAAATCTTTATACCATACTTCAAACATTGAAAAAATGTTCTTCATATATGATAATAGCCCAATGTTATGACCCGGCAATCACCGGCGAGCAATGCGAAAAAATTACGAATTACGAATGTCACTTGTCGGCTGAAGCTTTAGCGCAAGATGATATTACGAATTTATAAAAGTAGAATGCATCGGATTAGCGCGAAATAGCTTTTAAAAGTCCGCTTTCGTCCTTTATGGACTACAGCGAGAGAAAATAGGACGGTACGAGATTAATAAAGTCTCCCTATAGTTATGTAGAAATACATAGTTGTGGGGAGATTTTTGCTTTTGTTATAAATATATGGAAAATAGTTTAAATTACAATTTAGAAATTGCAAAACCAGGAGATGCAGAAAGTATATTTGAGCTGCTCAAAAAAACATGGGTTGCAACATATCCTCGACAGCATGAAGATCCTAAATACAATATTACGGTTGAAGATATTGAAAAAAATAGATTTCAAAATCCTGAAAAATCTATCCAAAACAGTAAACAGGAATTATTAAATCCCGGAGATCATCGCACTTGGGTTGTTCATAATTCATGGAGTCAAATTGTAGGAATGTGTGCCGTTTATAATGTATTAGAAAATAAGAGAATTCGTGCAATATACGTAGATCCAGAATTTCATGGTAAAAATTTAGGTAGAATGCTATTAAGTGAAGCAATAAATTATTTGGGTCAAGATTCAAAAATTTATTTAACTGTAGCCACATATAACGAGCATGCAATTGGATTCTATGAGAAATTTGGATTTAAATTTAATCGTAATATGCCTGAAAAAGATAGATTTATTCCTGGGAAAGTTATCCCGGAATTAGAAATGATTAGAAATTAATTAAATTAAAAATATATGTCAAAAATACAAAAAGTCGATCAACAACCAAATTTTCCTGTACTCGAGCAGCGAATTAATGAATTTTGGAAACAAAATGATATTTTTAAAAAATCTGTAGAGCAGAGGAGTGCCGACAATAGTTATTCTTTTGTGGATGGTCCGCCATTTGTTACGGGTTCACCACATTACGGTTCTTTACTTCCATCTATCGCGAAAGACGTTGTTCCTCGTTACTGGACAATGAAAGGTAAGCGAGTACGTCGAGTATGGGGATGGGACTGTCACGGATTGCCTATCGAAGAAAAGGTAAATAAAAAATTTGGCATAAAATCTAGTAAACAACTTGAATCTGAAATGGGTGTGGAAAAGTATGTGCAAGAGTGCAGAACTTGGGTAGAGCAGGCCTCGTCGGATTGGAAATGGTATATCGAAAAAATCGGTAGATGGGTCGATATGGATAATGCGTATTACACAATGAATGTTAGTTTCATGGAATCAGTAATCTGGGCTTTCAAGCAGATGTATGAGAAAAAACTTGTTTATAAAGGAAAACGTGTTTCACTATTTTCTACAGATACTTCTACTCCGGTATCAAATTTTGAAGTAGCAATGGACGCGGATAATTACAGAGATGTTGATGATCTGAGTATATTTACAAAATTTAGAATATCTCAATTTGATGGTAAAAGAACAGAAGGCGATTCACATTCATTCGAAAAGATATTAAATAAAGTTAATCTTGAAAATAATCCAGTTTATTTAGTTGCTTGGACAACTACTCCTTGGACTATTCCGTCGAATTTTGCTCTTGCAGTGAATAAAAATTATCAATATGTGCTTGTTAAATTTGAAGGCGAGTTTCTCATTGTTGCGGGAGAAAGATTGGAATATACATTTCAAACTAAACAAGAAAATATTGGATCGGAAGTAGACAAATTGGTTCAAGTCCTTGCCGAATTTAATGGTTCAGATCTTGAAGGTCTAGAATATGAGCCTGTTTATGATTTTTTCACAAAAGAAAGTAAGCTAAATGATTTTCATGTTTATCTTTCAAATGAAGTAACAATCGAAGATGGTACTGGAATTTTGCATATCGCACCTGCATTTGGTGAAGTCGATTTTAATTTCGGCAAAGAGCATGATCTGAGTGACATTGCCGATATCGATGAGGCCGGAAAAATGATAGTAGGAGAATGGAAAGGAGTTTATCTTCGACAAGCGTCGGAATCTGTAGCAGAAGATTTGGAAAAGAAGGGGAATTTATTACGATCGGAAATTCATAGACATCGATTACCATTTTATCGTGGAGAAAATCCTCTAATTTACATGGCACAAGATTCATACTTTGTTGACATACAAAAAATCAAAGATCGAATGCTTGAACTAAACCAAGATATCAACTGGATTCCTGAGCATATTAAAGAAGGTCGATTTGGTCAGACGATTTCTACATCGCCCGATTGGGCTATTTCACGTAATCGTTATTGGGCAACGATAATGCCGATATGGAAAAGCGAAGATGGTGATGAAATAGTTGTCGGAAGTCTAGAAGAAATGGCAAAGTATTGTGATGAAATTATTAAAAAAGAAGTTGACGGTAAAACAATGTATGAATTTCAGGGGAAACCAATGGATCTGCATCGTGATGTTGCTGATAAAATTGTGTTAACAAAGGACGGCAAAAAATATCATCGTATTCCCGAAGTTCTCGACTGTTGGATGGATTCTGGTTCTGTTCCGTTTGCGGAGCATCACTATCCATTTGAAAATAAAGCTGCATTTGAGCAGGCATTTCCAGCCGATTATATAATCGAATATGTGGGACAGGTGAGAGCGTGGTTCAACGTTTTACTGAGAGTATCGACGATGGTGATCACGGAAGAAAATGAATTTTTATCTACAAAACCTACATTCAAAAATGTTATCTGTACGGGAGTTTTAGCTGGAAATGATGGTCGGAAAATGAGTAAATCATTTGGTAATTATCCTGATCCAAAAGATGTTTTAAATAAAATCGGTGGTGAGGCACTACGACTTTATCTCATGGGATCTCCGATAATGGTTGGTGGCGATATGAACTGGTCGGATGAATTGCTAAATGAACAAGTCAAAACAATTTTAATTCCATTATGGAATACGTATAAATATTTAACTATTTACACTGAATTACATAATTGGAATCCAGAAAATACTGAATTTAATTCAAAAAATGTACTGGATAAATGGCTAGAAAATTATCTCAATAAAGTTACATACGATTATTCACAAGCTCTTGAAAGCTACAATATTCCTGAGTCAGTCAGATTAATCCAACCTGCGATTGATAATATTTCTGCATGGTGGATTCGTAGATCTAGAGATCGATTTGTCTCTGGCGATCAAGAAGCGATGCAGACGCTATACGCGGCAATGGTAAGAATATGTAAAACATTCGCTCCACAAATGCCTTTTGTTATGGAAGAAATTTACCAGAATTTGGTTGTTAACACTGACGTAAAAAGTGGAAAAGAATCGGTTCATTTGGATGATTTTCCTGAGGTTGGAAAAGATTCTTTTGACGATAAGATATTGTTAGATATGGAATACGTGAGAGCTAATTGTACTGCTGGCCTAAAAATAAGGGATGATCAAAAAATAAAATTAAGACAGCCTTTAAGTGTAGTTTATGTTAATGATGATACATATGGGGAGATTATTAAAGACGAACTCAATGTTAAAGAAGTCAAAGATTTAAATGATTTCTATGTAAAACATGGTTCACCTGATATTTCTACAATGCCAGTTACAGAAGAATTTCTTGGAAAAGGGGTTTTTGGAGTTAAAGGACAGATAAATATTAATAATAAAATGATTACCTATTTTGTAGCAATTGATACTATTCTTACTCCGGAATTGAAAAACGAAGGTCTACTCAATGAAGTTGTCCGAGCGATTCAGAACTTCCGAAAAAATTCTGGATTAAAAATGGGTGAGAACGTGAAATTAAAATTACATGTTACGGATAAAGATTTTCAGGCGATGCTAGAAGAGAATTCTAAAAAGATTGGTGAAAAAATAATATCTGATGATATTAAAGTCGAGTTAGTGAGTGAATTAACACTGCCTGTCACGATAAATGAGTATCAGATGGGATTAGAGATTGTAACGTAAGTTATTCCTGTGGCTACCCCCTTGAGAAAGGGGGCGCAGGAGGATTTCGTGCACATTTCTAGCTACTAAACAAAAGATGGCATTTTTAGTATAATGCTACTGCAATATTTGTATGCACCCGTAGCTCAGTGGATAGAGCAGCTGCCTTCTAAGCAGCTGGCCGGGAGTTCGAGTCTCTCCGGGTGCGTTGGTAAACCTATTTTAAATGGATTCACATAATATGGAATTTGCATTATTTGGTGCGTTAATAAGCGCGTTAGGTTTTGGGCTTGCAAACATTGTTATAAAAAAATCTCTCAGTACGGCAAGTATTCCTCAAGTTCTTTTAAATTCAATGGTTTCTGGCTCAGTATTCCTATTTATTTTAGTTTTGATAAACGGTTTTCCGAGAGACACCTCTTTTAATTTGTTTTTTACATTGGCGCTTTTTGCAATCGGTGAAACCTGCTTATATTTGAGCTTGTATAAAGCTTTTGAAAAAGCTGATGTTACGGTTGCAGCGGGAGTTATTAGTATTTATCCTATATTTTCAACGATTTTTACTGTTCTATTTTTTAACGAAAAAATCACTCTTTTAAAAGTATTCTTCACTTTATTAATGGTTATCGGAGTAATTTTGATAAGTATTGATTGGACCTCTATTAAAACGTCTAAATTTGGTTACAATAGTTTTACGAAAGGTCTGCCATGGGCAATATTATGTTTATTAATTCACTCTCTGTATTTCCCGGCATTAGGAAATTTAACTTCTTCAGGGGACTGGCAATTTAAACTTTTAGGTATAAAGATTTTTGCAATTATTTTTATATTCTTAATATTTGTTGTTTTCAAAAAGACAAAATTCGAGTTTACAAGAAATCGACTTATAGCTGGCGCACTATTGGGATTTTTAGAAATCATGGGATGGGTAGGTCTTAGTTTTGCCTCAAGTAACACAACTGGAATGATAGCAATAATTATTGCTTTGGGGAGCTCCGCACCATTAATCACAGCTATTGTTGCAAAATATTATTTGAAAGAAAATCTTCATAAAATGCAATATTTTGGAATAGTCACAGTGATAGTTGGTCTCTACCTAATTGCTGTAGTGTAAATAGTACTCTATTTCCCAACGCTCCAGCATCGGGAATGACAAATGAGGAATATGAAAACAGAAAAGATCCTTCGTATTCGCTCAGGATGACAGACTAATACCAATTTATATTCACCCCATCTGAAATAATGCCGTCTGAGACTGAATTTCCTCATTATTTTCGACTCCTTTTGTTTGTATTCGCCAGAGGTCGCTTTCTTCTTGGTCAAAGCCTTTGAGAAATGATTGGAAATTCTCCGTGTACAAAAATTCACTATTTTTATTCACAAAACTTCTCACTTCGGGATCCTGATAAACTTCTTTTGACAATATTACATCGTTGCCGCTGGAAACACTTTCTAATCTTGATGCGAAATTCACGTTATTTCCGAAATAGTCTAATTTATCATTCAGATAAATACTAATACACGTGCCATGATGAATTCCTGCCTTCAGTTTCAACGGAAAAACGTTGTGAGCTTGTTTATCTTCAAACATTTCCTGTGCTCTAAGTATAGATTTTACTGCGAAAAGAGGGCGAGGAAATACGGCCATGACGGCGTCGCCAATAGTTTTCACGATACTCCCTGACTCTTCCTCAATACATTTTTTCAGAATGTCAAAATGATCCATTACATGCCCAAAAGCCACAGCGTCACCGTATTCTCGATAAAGCTTAGTTGATCCACGAAGGTCAGTGAATAAAATAGTTAAGCTCTCAACGGACATTTTTTCGCTTGGCACTGCCGGATTATTGGCAAATAAGTCTTTGTAAAAATTTAAATTAGTCACTTCAAATGCTGTTGCCGCTTGTTCATTCCAGCTCATTCTTTCTAAAATGAAAAATTGTTCTGTAGTCGTATCGTTTTTCAGACTTAATGTCGCATCTGTTGAAACGTCTATTTCGCTGTTCGAAAGCTGAGTTCGGACACGTAAAGTAGGATTTTTATACCCATTTTTAGTGATTTTCAAAAATTCATAGCCTTTCATATCTTGCAATTTGACTCGATACCGACCTTCACAAAGGTTTAACTTCACAGAACGCTTTTCATGAGGCAATAATAGTTGCTTTGTAATTATCGTGGGTTGAGATTGCAATCCTTTTGTTGTAGTCTCTATATTTATTTTTCTAATCGACGGATTTATTGAGAAAACTATCTCAACCATTTTGTCAAAATTAGTGTGCAAATAATCATTATCGTCTGAGTAATTCTCAACTTTGTGATCGGCAACAGGGTAGAGTAGGTTCCATTTAAAATTTAACAATCCGATTCTGACGGCGTGAATAAATACTTCTAAAACGCTGTTTCGGGATAATCCCCAAAAATCGGCAAGAGTATACGGACGAATTTGCGCTAAAGAAATGTCATCGGAATTTCTGATCATAGCAACTAAATTTCTCACGCATTGCATATCAAGATTTTGTGAAAGCAATTTTTCTTGATAAATATTTAATCTTTTTTTGCCTCCCGGACTAAATTTAATCCTAAATAAATTTATCGATAATGGATTAGGATTTAATTCTCTTTCTAGCTTTCTAATTTTGTTTTCAACTGAAAATTTTAAAATAAAGCGTACGAAAATATTGAAAAACAATGCACCAAATCGATTTTTTGGAATGACCCATAGGTCATATAAAAGTTTCGAAGCACCGATTTCATCATTTATCTTTAAAGATATTTTCATGTCAGTAAATAATCCATGGCTAAATTTCCGCACTACGCCTATCTTATGTCCAAATACCCATTCGTATGGTTCTTCATGGCATTCATCGATCGTGATTAACATGAATTTTTTTTTCAAGGTCAGATTATGATTTGTTACATTCTCGATATTGGGAAAATAGAAAGATTTTTTTGAAAAAGTGACGACCTTATTCCACAATTCCGAAGAGCTGCAGCTGAAATTCCATTCTTTTGAGTAATAGTATTCGTACCTACTCATGATTATGCAAGTTATATATAATTCTGTAGCCAGTATATACAAATTACGTCCAATGTTGCAATAAGGAATGTAACATCTGTCTGGCCCTCCTCTTTGCAAGAGGAGGTAGGAGGAGTTCCCCTGTATTCCTAAAATATTCAAAGTAAATATTATATAATCGAAAAATGTTGCGATATTATTAACAACTATAATAACGTTAGACTAAAAAATCTAAGAAAAAAGTTACGAAAAATGTCTACTTTCCAAGAACGGAAAATATGGTCTGTGCTTCGAAATAAGCAGATATTGAATTGTAAATTGTATAGGCAATACGGGGTTGGTGAATATATTCTGGACTTCTTTTGCCCTAATTTAAAGCTAGCTATTGAGATTGATGGTGGGCAGCATAATTCTAATGAAGGAATTGAAACAGATATGGTTAGAACTAAATTTTTAGAACAGCAAAACATTAAAGTTATTAGATTTTGGAATAATGAAGTTAGTGAAAACTTTGATGGTGTTGTGAAAAGGATTTGGGACGTAGTCGAAGAAATGAAAATGGACGAGTAGAGACGGGGAACTCCCCTGACCCCTCTTGCAAAGAGGGGAATTCTTAGTCGGGAACTTCTCTGACCTTCTTACAAAGAGGGGAAATAGAAAAATTACAGTCCCAAATTCTTCAAATTTAATCCCGAAGAATAGATAATTACAGCTGTGGTCTTGTCGTCGATTTTTTGATATGAAATCGATAAATTCTTGTTTGTAAAATAGTCTTGAGTCTGATAAAAGAAACTCTTTACATCATCCATATTTCCTTGTAATTCCAAATATTTCATATCGTAAATTGTAGATTTATCAGTCGTTACTGTGTAATTCCATACTTTTCCAGTAAATTTATTTACAGAGCATTCGGCTGGTAGAACTTGAGCAAAATATATTTCGCATAAATTATTGGCTATGATAGCTTGTTTTGCGGAATTTAATTTAATTTTATAATTATTGCTTAAATTAAAATTAATTTTAGATTGAGTTTTCACAATATCTAAGTCGGTTAACGTAGGATAGGCAGCTAACAAAACAGCAGATTTGCTATCAAATGTTGATGCGTCATCCTTGCTCAAACTATTTAGTACGAGTCCATCATTTAAATATCTAGGAGTAGTGGAAGAATATTCTCGCAATGTATAAGTATATTTTCCTACCTTGAATTGCGTCGAATAATTAAAAATCATATTAGAATCTGTAGTATTAACTTTATTGGTAATACTAAATTGTATTTTAGGGTCATAATTTGGATATTGTGTGAGGCTATATTGTTTTAATACTTTTATAGTTTGTGGTTTTTTATCAACAGTGACTGGAATATCTTTTGTATCAACTGTTACAAGATCAGAGTTTACTTTGTCCTGAGTTGTTATTTCTGTTATTAAATTTCGCTCTGTGCCGGGAAATCCTTGGCTGTAATATATCTTTTCACCGAAGTCACCGATTGGGTTAAAAGCTAAATTCTCTTTTAAAAGATAATAATCTTCATTTGGGTAATGCAAATTGTTGATTAAATCTATATCCTCCGTTTTACTAGCATAATTCGCATAATAGATATTATATTTTTGTATAAATGTTGATGCGGTTGCATATTGAGGATAAATAATACTGTTGTTGAAAGGAATTTCACGAATATCTTTTGTCGGTGTTTCTTTGTAGTTAATAACATCATTATAGTCTGTGACATTGAGTTCTTTACTATTGGATACTTTTGAATTAGCTAACAAATTTGTTCCGTCATAGTACTCAGTTTTTACCGATGTCAGATCGTCTTGATTTACGAAATATCTAATCTTGTTCCACGAGGATTTCATATTTCGATAGACGAATCCATCAAAATATTTAATCGTTCCATCAGTATTTTTATCAAATATTAAGACGTTTTTTCCATCTATTTGTATCGAACCTGATTTTACAAATGTTGGATCATTACTCAATATACTTTTTAAAATATTAATTTCGGGATTTTTCACATCTTGACCCAAGTATCCAGAGATATAATTATCAAAATTTACATAAGATCTGAGAATCGCATATGTTCCATCTTGATATTCATATGCAAAAGATGGAGTGTATACCTGCATAAATACGATTTTATCGGCTTGCTTGACCTCGATTTTTGAATAATTAATAGAATACCAATTCAAGAATGTAATTGGTTTTGTATAATCTAGATCCGGTAAATTACCAGTTGTTACTCCAAAATGTGTATTAATGATATTTTTTGCAGTATCAGAATTTTGTAAAGTGTATGTTTGTTCATAATAATAAATCTTCCCGTTTTGCGTTTGATTAGCTACAATTTTAGCCTTATCGATGTCGGAGATAGTAGAAGTAGAATTATCCGATGAGGTAGTGGTCTGTACTGGTTGATTTGTGACTGGTGTCGGTGAATCTGGGATCGGACCGGTGTCAGCTGTGACAGCTTGTACATCATCGTAGCTTACGCCATTATTTAAAGCCGCAAAACGCGCTGAGGCTATATTTTTGGTATTTTGATCAATATTGGTAAAATTAATGGAATTTGCGATAGTTCCTGTCCTTTGTAAAGTGAAAAACGATGCAGAGGCTATAAATATGGTGATTGTCATAGTAGATAAAGCCGCAGCAAGTATATTGCCTAACATATTGGACTTTGTTGGGTTTCCGCCGTTCAACTTCGCAGAAGCTATGTTGAAACTCATCTTTTTACTCATTTGCTCGAAAGGTTTCAATTTAGGCACTTTTAGACCTTTTTTCTTGTAAAAACTTTTTTTGCCTTCTCCAAGCTTTTTTATATCATAAGATATATTGTTCCATACACGTTTTTCCGCATTCTGGATGTCATCCATATTTAACGGATTATTGCCTAGACTTTGTAAAACTTTATTTAATTTTATTTTGTTATTTTTGGCTTTCATATGCACTATAATTATGATTTTAGGGGTACATTATCGTTACCAATGATTTTCTTTAAATACTTAATCCCACGTTTTTGATATGTATGAACATCTTTTTGCTTCATACCCATCTTTTCCGCAATCTGTTTTCTTGTCATATTATGTATAAAACGGTATTCCAAAACTAATTTCACATTTGCACTCAGTTTCTCCATGGCTTTATGGACGACCAACTTTTGCTCATCAATTATTTTATACCGATTTTCACTCATCAAATCCTCTTCATCTTCGTCTACTATCTCGTCAAATTGTATATTATCAATAAAATCAACTCGATTTTCTTTAATGCTTTTCCGTACCCATTCTTTATACAAATTTTTACTTATACCATATAGGATTTTTGTACTTTCTTCTTTCGAAAGTCTTTTGTCAAAATATTTACCATAAAATCTGGAAAAAACTTCTTGCACCAAATCTTCCACGTCACTCTTTCCTACAGATTTATAATAAAAAAATCTATAAAGAGATTCAAATGTTGATTTGTATAATTCTTCAAATTCTTTCATTGCCGGACAACTTTTTTACTAGATTAAAATCATTTTGATTCGTCAGATCAAATTTCCCACTTATTAAAAAATCTAAATCAAATTCATTATTTTTTAACCATTCCCAAATATGAATATTACCATTACGATAAGATAAATCTTTTATAAAACATTGTCCACGGGTTTTTGCATCTGTTCCTCGAAAAACGCGCAGACAATCTGTCCAAGCCTGCTTTTCACAAACTTCGTTCGACTCATTTTCGTTTAAAAATAATTGATAATATTCAAGCATTATTTCAAATACTTCGCGAAAATCTTTTGCTTGTCCGTCAAAACCTTGAGCTAGAGCGATAGCTAAATATCTAGATTCGCCAACTGTGGTATCAAATTTTTCACCAATCAATTGCTCAAATAAGACTCCTAATCCTTCTTCCGATTCATAATATCCTGGCAAACCAATACTCAATAATTGTAAAAAACTTAATCCTCCATAAAAAGCTCTTTGCATATGGCAAATTATTTCATGTGCTATTAGTTCACGTAATCTTTGATAATTAATAGTCTTAGATAATGGAATTTCGATAAGTAGATTTTGTGGACTAAAATTAATCACATCGGTAAAAGCCATATTACTAATTCTTACTTTTCCACCCGTGATATGCAACTCTGATATTACATTTCTGAATATTTTTCTTATTTTACTTGAGTTATATTCTTCTTCAACTATTGGAATTAGATCAAAAACGCGACTATATTTCTCTATAAAAATTTTACTTATCTTCTGGAATAATTCATTACTTGGCGTTGAAATTCTATCTTCTAATCTAACTTTCACTTCTAAAAATGTCTTAATATTTACAAGTGCAGATTCTAATTTAATCAAGTCATTTTTTTTGTTTTTTCTATCATTTAATCTAATGAGAATATCCTCAACGGTGAACAATAAAATATTATTTTTAATTTTTCCATATAGCTTTTCACAATTTTTCACAAAAACTTCACGATTCTCTTGCTTTATACTTTTTACAATCTCTAATTCACTAATATATTCTTGTATTTTCGCTAAATATAAAAATTTAATTATTTTATTGTTCTCTTCATTAGATATTTTTAGCTTCAGCAATTCATATCTTTTTATATAACGAACAATTTTGTTTTCATTAATAAATGGATAATCTAGAGTAGGATTGATAATATTGCCTTTGATAAATAACTCATATTGCCTTATTCTAAAATCATAATCACCGTTTAAACACTTTAATAGTGAAGTATGATTTTTCATCAAAGCTTTGTACCAAAAGCTATCAATATGAATTGTAGAATCTTCCATTTCGAAAAATATTTGTGTATATTCTACCAGATGTGCCATTTTATACTTAAATTCTAACAAATATGAGCTATTTTCTAGCAAAAACTGATCCAGATACTTATTCTATTGATGATCTTGCTCGCGATAAAAAAACGGTTTGGGATGGAGTTCATAATTTCCAAGCTATTAATGTGATAAAAACAATGAAGAAGGGCGATATCATGTTTATTTATCATAGCCAAGGTGAAAATTCGATTGTGGGTGAAGCTAAAATCCTTACCAATGCGTATGAAAATATAAAAGATCCTCGGAAAAGCTGGGCTGTGGATGTCGAATTTATAAAAAAATTTACTGCCGATAAAATAGTTACTCTGAAACAAGTAAAATCGATGCCCCAATTTAAAGATTGGTTATTAGTTCGTAACAGTAGATTATCTACAATGCCAGCTCCGGAAGAATTCGTAAAATTTTTTAAACTATAATTCTTGTAGTTTTATACATAGATGTTAAAATTACAAATATATTTAAATTTATGAAATCAGATAAGAGAAACGTTTTAATTTTTAGTTCTATTGTCATCGTTCTGGCTATCTTAGTAGGAGTTCCCTTTTTTATTTATGGAAGTAAGGAAAACAAGATGACAAATTCATGTGATTCAGTAAATTATACAAAGACTGGTATTAATCCAATCGCAAAAATGAGTACTACGAGTGGATGTATCGTAGTTGAGTTATATCAGAGTGATGCGCCTAAAACAGTTGAAAATTTTATAGGTCTCGCTGAACAAGGTTATTACAATAATCTAACATTTCATCGTACAGTAAAAGATTTTGTTATTCAGGGTGGAGATCCAAATGGTGACGGAACTGGAGGCAAATCTTTTTTTGGTGATAAATTTGCTGATGAATTAAATCAGAACACTAATAGCTACAAAGCCGGTTATGTAAAAGGTGTTTTAGCAATGGCTAATTCAGGTCCAAATACTAATGGTAGTCAATTTTTTATTGATGTTGCTGATCTGACTTCCTCCCTGCCAAAAAATTACACAATTTTTGGAAAAGTAGTACAAGGTCAAGATGTAGTTGATGCTATATCCACAGCTCCAGCTGTAGATAATGGTCAAGGTGAAGTCAGCAAACCTGTGACTCCAGTGAAGATTACAAAGATTGAGGTCTTGAAATAATGCAAAGTGTAGAGAGTAAGGTAAAGTTGATAAGTGTCATACCCGTGAAGACGGGGATCTTTCCTATCTTATGCTTAGAGTTCCTGTCTTACTGGTCTAGGGTCAAATTAAATCTTATAAGATTTAATTTCATTTCGTTACTTTTCTCTTGAAAGAGTAACTCCTAACGGGACTGAATACAAAAGTTCAAGAATACCGAAAGATAGTGCTAACGCAATTGCGCTATAGATATGGATATTAAATTACTGCATTTAGACAATGCAGAAGCTGAACTACTAATCCGGAGACACGATTCATCGGGATTCACCTTTTTCTTCGAGTCAATCTTAACAAGTTTCAAAATACAAATTATTAAACTTACTGGTCAATCACCCTATTCCGAAGGATCGGTTCAGAACCAGTGACAGGTAATATTTCCGGGATAGGTCTGGTTTATAGAATCCATATTTCTATGGCGTAAACCGAAAACGCGCGGATATTCGAGAATAAAATAAGATTAAGTTCAAAGGTTAATGAATAGTAATTTTGTATTAGCGAAAAGGTTCATTCTACTTTCGTGTTTTTGTCGATTGTCACGTTGTTCTACAACTCCTCGCAATGACAAAGAATTTATCTTCTCGATTGTACGAGTTCATTAATCTGTTGCAATATTTGTTCTTGTTCAGAATCCGTGCTCTGCAAAAGTTCTTTTTTTAGTTCATCAATACTCTTTTTGACAAAAATATTTCTAAGAGTATTTATACATTCATTAAACGCATTTGGTAGATCTTTCATATCTGGAAGATTTTTTGTTAATAACGTCGAAATTAAATCATCGTACACATTAGTACCTAATATATCGTCAATATTTTTTTCACATAGAGCAAGATATAAGTCTTCGTTTTTTTCAAAAAATACAACATAGTCTGTGTTTAGTCCTTTTTTCAATACATCATAATTCTGGCAAATTAAAGCTAACGTATATTCTTCCGCATCGTGGGATGATAATAATACACTTGGAGAAGGAATATTTTGTACTTTTAATATTGGAATTATTTCTTTTGCTTTCTTGGTACTAAAATATTCATTAAGAGAATCATCAGAAATTCCAAATTCGTTTGACAATTTTTGCACTAAGATTTCTTTGGTAACGGGATTTACGCAAGCATTATAAATTTCGATAAATTTTTCTAAAACATTGTTCGTATCATCGATTGTCTTGTAATCTTTTTTCGCTGTTTCAATTAAAAAATCAATAGCATCGATAGCATTTGCAATATCTAATTTCCACAATTCGACATCGTTTGAAATTTCTTCATCAGGATCGGATCCTTTTTGCAAAACAACAACTCGAATATTAAAATCCTGTTGCAAAGCTAATTTAATGCCACGAACTAACGCTACTTGTCCCGCATTATCACTATCAAAACATAAATAAAGATTTTTTGTATATCTAGATAGTAATTTCAGCTGATCAGGAGTTAGAGCGGTGCCCATACTTGCGACAATATTTTTAATTCCGACTTGAAAAGATGAAATAATATTCATCTGACCTTCCGAAATTATCACGAAGCCTTTTGCCAAAATTTCATCTTTTGCTTGAGAAAATCCATATAATAATTTCCCTTTATTGAAAATTCTTGTTTCACCAGTGTTTAAATATTTTGGAGGTTCAAATTTAGGGTTCTCAACAGGAATGTATCGACCAGAGAAACCTACTACGTGATCTGATGTATTTTGCGTCGGAAACATCAATCTACCACGGAATTTGTCAGTAATGTAGTTGGAATTTTCACGCTTCACACATACTCCAGAATCAAGAATATCTTGATCAGTGTAATCTCTTTTTTTCAGAATTTTGTACAAATTATCATTTCCAGTTGGAGCGTAACCAAGTAAAAAAACATCCTGTGCATCTTTTAAAATTTTTCTTTTCTTTACATAATTTCTACCGCGGACACCAATTTTATGCTCCTTTAATATCCATGAAAAAAATTTCTGTGCGACCTCATTTATTTCTACCAATTTACTTTTTTCGTTTTTGTCTTTCGCGTCGTAAACATTTTTTGAGATATCTATATTTGCTTGTTTTGCCAAAATTTCCAAAGCTTCTTTAAAATCGACATGTTCTTTTTTTTGAATAAAGGAGAATATATCACCACTTTCTCCACACCCAAAGCAATGAAAATATCCGCGGTCTTCATTCACAGAAAAAGACCCCGTTTTTTCATTGTGAAATGGACAAAGTCCAAACCAATTACTGCCTCGTTTTCTCAGCATCACGTACGGAGAAATGATATCTATAATATTTAATTTTTCTTTTATTTCTGATATTGCATCCATAAGGTGATATTAGCACTTAATTGGTTTGGGGTTAATGGTTCATTTTTTAACTCCTCGCAATGACAATTGATATGTTAAAATACTCTGTTTAAAAATAATGACATGTCAAAATCAAAAGTCGATAATAAAAAAGTAGATAAAGTAGAGGAGAGTAGTATTATCAAATTAGATTTATCAAAATCTGATAGCGAGATGAAAGATAAGATAGTGCAATTTGTAACTCATCCAATATTTATTTCACTGACAATAATTCTTGTGGCGATTTGCGTTGTTCTTTTCTTTCTGCGAGAAGGTCCACAAGAACCTGCAAGAGAAAAAGTCAAAGGACAACTAGAAAATCCAAAAGTTGTATTTGAGGTATATGAAGATTTGCAATGTCCTGCGTGTCGAGCGTTTAATCCAGTTTTTAAGCAGCTAGTCACAGCTTACGCAGATAAAAGCGTGAAATTTGTTATCCATGATTTTCCATTAACGACATTACATGCCTATGCTCAGCAATCTGCGGAAGCTAGTGAATATGCAAATGATCACGGAAAATTTTGGGAATTCAAAGACCTGATTTATGACACAATGGATTCGGTTAACCCAAGTACTGCTACTACACAAGACAATACGCCATTAACATTGGATAATTTAGTTAAATCTGGGGAAAGTCTAGGTCTCAATGGCGATGAAATGAGATCGAAAGTGAGCAATCGTGCATATAAAACTCGTATCAACAATGAGGAAAGTGCGGGTGTCGCACGTGGAGTCAATGCAACGCCAACGATTTATATTAATGGCGTTAAATTTGCAGGGAATAATCAGTTATTAGAAGAATTTACTAAAATTATTGATCCAATATTGGCTCAATAAATCTATTCTTTTCCATTGTCATCTTTTGTCATTCCCGACGCATGAGCGATCGGGAATCCATGTCCGGTCTATTGTTCTTCATCTTCCACTAGCCCTTCGCCTATTTTGTCATTCTAAGCGGATGCGAAGGATCTCTTATGTCATTGCGAGGAGTGATAACGACGTAGCTATCCCGTAGGAAAATCTAATCTAGTAAACTTATAGATATCCTCCACCTTTACAAAAGGGGAGGTGCCCGATAGGGCGGAAGGATTGCCTCAGTCTTTTCATTCTTGTGCTTAATGTTCTTGTCTCACTGGCCTAGGGTCAATTTAAATCTTATTAGGTAGAGTTTCTTTTCATTCTTTTTGCCGTCAAAAAGAATGAAAAATCAGCGCGCAAGTTGTTTGCTACGCACAATCCGACGGCGCAATCCGCAAACGCGCGGATATTCGAGAATAAAATAAATTAAGTTCCAAAAGTAATAAGGATTAAATTTACTCTTCAATCACTCTATTTCGAAAGATTGGTTCAGGAAAAACTTATTACAAAATAAATTATGTAATGAATATAAATGGAATAGAATCGGGTAAAATAGAAAAGATTCTTCACTTCCGCTTGAAATGACAGAATTAAATTCTAATTTTTATATAAAATTGTTAACATTTTTTATACTAAAATATATTTACTTCTTTTCCTGTTTGCAATAAAAATCTTGTTGCAAGTTATCCAGAATTTATGTATCTTACATGTGGACTGCCCCGTTCTATTTTAAACTTCATAATTATGGATTTAGGCTCAACTTGGCAATTGACTTTGCAGCGCGTACAGATAGATTTGAGCTCCCAGACTTTCGAAACATGGTTCGCTCAAACTAGATTAATCGAAATTAAAAATAATATTGTAAAAATAGCATGTAAAAATACTTTTATCGTGCAGACTCTGGAAACGCGCTATTATAATTTACTTCAAAATTCGTTAAACGAAGTTTCTGGAACAAAATATGATATGGTTTTTCTCTCCATGCCCGACATGGTTCCCAATACATCTCCAAAATCATCATCATCCGTTTCTGTAAAGAAATTAGTTGAATCGAATCTAATTAATGAGCATGATAGCGCAGAAAATATTGAAAATATTTTTTTGAAGTCTTTAGAAAAAAGTAATCTTAATCCAAAATATTCATTTGATAATTATGTGATTGGATCTTCCAACCGTCTTGCTCACGCCGCAGCGACTGCAGTTGCGGACAAGCCAGGAGCATCGTACAATCCACTTTTTCTTTATGGTAGTGTCGGTCTCGGCAAGACACATATTATTCAGGCAATAGGCCATCACGTGCTATCTATGAATCCAAAGGTACGTGTACTTTATATTTCGTTAGAAACAATGCTGAATGAATTCCTTCAGGCGATTCAACAACGTAAAACAACGGAATTCAAAAATAGATATCGCCAACTAGATTTGTTAATAGTGGATGATATTCAATTTATCTCTGGAAAAGAGTCTTTACAAGAGGAATTTTTCAATACATTTAACGTCTTATATCAGTCGAATAAGCAAATTGTTATCGCATCTGATAGACCTCCATCCGATATTTCACGACTAGAAGATCGAATTCGATCTCGGTTTGAAGGTGGGATGATTGCTGATATTAATGAGCCAGAATACGAAACAAAGGTAGCAATTTTAAACAAAAAATTGGAAGAAAAGCATACATCATTACCTACGGCTGTAATATCTATAATAGCTGAAAATATTGATTCGAATGTTCGAGAATTAGAAGGTGCATTGGCTAAAATCTTGGCGTATCATTCCATTTCCGATACGCCATATTCACTCGAAGAAATAGAAAAAATATTAAAACGCGATAAAAAAAATCAACGTAAAGAAATTAAACCTCGTGATATTATAAAAAAAGTAGCTCAAAATTTCTCAATCACTGAAGATGAAATCTTGGGTCAAATAAGAACCCAGAATATCGCAATGGCAAGACAGGTCGCGATGTATATAATGAAAAAAGAATTAGGTATAACTTTGATGCAAATAGCGACTTATCTTAAACGCAAAGATCATACTACGATCATACACGGAATCGATAAGATAGAATCGGAAATAATGAAAAATAGAGAATTTAAAGATCGAATAATAGAGCTAAAAAAAAGTCTAGGAGATTAAATATATAATAATTACTAAAAAATAGAATTATTTTAGCCTAAAAGTTCTCGTAACATACTATAAATCATTCATGGTCTCAATTAAAATAATATTAATTATTATTTTAATATACCTATATTGAAGTACACTAAAAATATATATTTAACTTTTTGTGGTAAATATAGTCTTTTCAATTAAGAAAAATAATAATCAATATTATTTTTCCTTGAATAAAATTAATTATTATTTTTATTACTGCTTAATCATATCGTAACATTGCTTATCAATGGCGGTCTTCAAGTGTATGCCTATTGATGTAAAAATATTGACAGTAAATCTTACTCTTTCTAATATAGTAGTGTAATAGTTTTATATTATTATAAACTTTAAAAAAGGAGGTAATCTACTATGGTCGTTAAAAAGAAAGCAGTAAAGAAACCTGCAGCTAAGAAAAAAGTTGCAAAAAAAGCAGTTAAAAAAGTTGCTAAGAAAGTTGTTAAAAAAGTTGCTAAGAAAAAAGTTGCAAAAAAAGCAAAGAAAAAGTAATCCTTTTTCTGTAATACGCTCGGTGATATTTTATAATATTTCGAGCGTATTTTTTTATCCCACACGACTTAATCAATTAACAATCAAGATACAGGGAAAATCCTCTTGCATCTCCTTTCCAAAAAAGAGATAGTTTTGAATGACAAGCTTTTTTATTTCTTCCCCGCATCCTTATCTTCAACAAGTTTGAAAAATTTCAATACATATTTTACTGTAAAGAAAATAATAAAAAGTACGATTAAAAATTTCAACGTATCTTTCAAAAATAATCCAATCTGAACATTTCCCCATTTAAATGTATCTAAATTTATCGAGATAATATAATTAATGATTGGAGTAATTACATTGTCGACAATTGATTTTACATAGTCATTGACGGCAGAACCTATCACGATACCGATTGCTAATGCTATAACGCCATATTCTTTTATGAATCCTGCGAATTGGGAAAAAAAAGATAGTCTGATGTGTTTTACTTTTCCTGCGGTGCCTCCTGCATAAGCTAATGGATTCGTGGATTGAATTGTTTTTGTAATCGTAGTTTCTACCTCTGTTGTTTCTAAATTATTTTCTTTCTCGATTTGTTTCATTCTAAAGTAGTTGAATTATTGGAGTGATTATAACATTGTAGGTAAGCATAATTAAATTATAAACAATTCATTTAAGTAAAAATAGTATCCAGAATTATAATTCATTTCCACGAGAGTAAAATTTTTTAACTTACCTTCAGTGGCTATCAAATTATCATTCCAATTTGAAACAACGTCTTCAGAATCAGAAAAACTTATCAGTTTATCTTGAACATATTTAAAATGATAGACAATTCTATTTATTTTTCTATTGTAAATTTTCACAGCACCATATTTATCAAAAATAACAACAAAATATTTTCCTGATTTAGTTTCACCATTGTAATAATTCTGTACCTGATCCAATGGGAGCAAAAAATCATCAATCTGAATAATAACTTTTTTAATTGGATATAATGTCGGCAAGTTATCAATCGGGAAAATTAATTTATCTGTATTGCGATAATTTTCTAAAACATCTTTGGAATAATCAATAAACTGAGGTTCAGAAAGTAGATTTATATTAATATTATTTTTTAATTTGCCGAATATTGTTCGTGATATTGGAATTTGATGTAAATAGCTAATAGAATTTGTAAAACTTCCTACCGATTTTTCTCCATCCCAGAGTGAATAATCGATTGTATCAAAAAGTAATAAATGATTATTAATAGATCTACCGGATACAATAAATTTTCTTTCGGATCCATTCACTAATCGTGAAAAAACATGAATGTTATCAGTCAATCCATCATAAAAAATTCCTATAGGAATGAAATCATAATATGTTTCTAAATACGGATGTTGTGTCAAAATATTTCGCGGGTAAGAGTACATTTTCCCATTTACTGCGACGTTAAAAACAGCGCTATCGTCAGAATAATTCGCTGTAGGACTTGGAGTCATGGGTTCATATCTGGGATTGATAGTATCTATACAATTTGCGTATTCATCTCGTGATTGTTTCAGATTTGATTTTAAAATATCAGTAATTGATGCTTGATATTTCTGATCTGGATTGGATAAAGAACATGAATTCTGTATTTTTGATTTATCTATTGTGAAATTATATGTTTCTGATTGTGAGCTACTTTGTGATGTATTTATAGAATTTAAAACATTTTCAATTGTGTCTTCGTCGACAAAACTATATGAAGCAAAATTTAATTTTTGATTATTAAATATAAAAATATCGGGATAAATATCAGATGAGAAAATTCTAAAATAATTAGCTAGGCTGGAATTCCCGTCACTGACTACATTTTCAACTTTTATATTATTCCCGAATTTTGTTAGTATATCAGAATTTTGCTCAGATATTTTTAAAAATAGATTTGTATCGATATTATATTTTCTCAAATTTTGCTCAATATTTCTAATATCAAGTATGCATTGAGCACAATTAGAATTAAAAAAATATAAAATCAGATTGAATTTATTTTTTGATAAATCGTAATTTTTCCTATCAACTGTATTAATCTTAAAAATAGGATTGGTAAAATCTACATTATCTGGAGTCAAATTCTGAGTAGAATTATTAGGCAATATTTTTGACAATGTGCCACTAGAAATAAATGAATATGCAATGACACTAATAGCTATAACTACAACGATAATTAAATTCGCGCGGCGATTTATTTTGCTTAAACTGTTATTTATCTTGAACATTTATAGAAACTTATTTCATATTTTATCATTTTTTAATCTTAATAAAATGCAAATAATCTCAAATAACACTGGATTTAAGCGTCATTTTATGGGTATAATTACGAAAATAAGAGCAATATGGAGCAAACAACAAAAAATATGAAAATAATGATAACTGGTGTACATAGCACGCCTGCGCTGGCAGTGCTTGAAGAGCTTCAGAGCCGCGGATATGAAGACTTTGTATGGGTAGGTCAAAAATATAGCATGATGGGCAATACGAACACTACAATGGAATATAAGACAATAAATGGTAAAGGAATAAAATTTATCTCCCTTATTACGGGTAAAATTCAGAGAAAGTTAGATTTTAGCTTTTTCCAATGGATAATCCGTATTCCAATTGGATTTGTTCAAGCTCTATTTGTGCTACTTTCACATAAGCCAAAGATTGTTGTGATTTTTGGAAGTCATATTGGTGTCCCAATATCTTTTTGGTCGTGGGTTCTACGTATTCCTGTCATTGATCATGAACAAACCGTCACTCAGGGACTTGCCAATCAATTTATCTCAAAATTTTCTACAAAAGTCCTTTTCTCCTGGAAAAATACATATCACGAAAATAATAAATATATTTATACAGGGAATCCTTTTTCAAAGAATAAATATGATGTGATGACGGATAATATAAAATTTGAAAATACGGATAAAAAAACTATTCTTTTTACGGCTGGAAGTCAGGGATCGCATCTGCTCAATCAAACGGTGATTAATATCATCGACAGACTAACCAAAAAATATAATATAATTCATCAAACGGGAACTAATCCAATTGCTGATGACTTTCAGATAGCTCAAGATAAAGCAAATGTTGTGAACAAAGACGGTGTAAAATATATTCCATTAGTGAATTATTCTGGTGGAGAAGTATTCGCTAAATCAAATCTAATAGTAGGTCGAAGTGGTGCGAATACGGTTTACGAAATCACAGCGTTGAAAAAAATTGCGCTATTTATTCCTATTCCTTTTACATATAAAGATGAACAAACAAAGAATGCTCTGATGCTAGTCAATGCCGGCACCGCTAAGCTCTTAAAACAAGAAGTATTGACGGTGGATACGCTTTTTTCATCTATTGAAGATATTTTTTCAAAATATGAAACTATGGTTGCTGCCACGGAATCGGCTAAAAATAATCTGATCGTGATGGATGCCGACAAAAAAATATCAGATATTATTGAAGAAGTCTTAAATCAATCAAAAAAAACTAATCCGATACAGGATTTGTTTAATAAAATTCCATCAGAAAAAGATAAAATTGAAATTCCTATCACGAATAATGATAATTTGAATTCAGAACCTGAAAAATTACAAGAAATTACTCAGGAAAGTAGTAATACTGAAATAATTCCAGAAGAAAAAATTAATGAACCTCAAAATGAAAACTCAAATTTACAGACATTAGAAGTAGCGGAGAAAAAAGATAAAAAAGTCTTGAATCTTAATGATATTGTGATAGAAAATCGTATCTTTAAAAGTATTTTGGACAAATCAAATAATCTAAAAAGCACTACCTATTCAAAGTTAAAGCAGGCAAAAGGAAAAATGAAAAGTTATACATCAAAGTTTAAAAAATAATTTTAGATTTAATTTTCTACTTTGTGTCATTCCAGCATAGCCACACGGTCACATGTGGGTTGGAATCCATTTCTAGTCTGCTTTCTTTTCCATTGTCATTGCGAGTAGTACCAACGACGTGGCAATCCTGTCGAGTATACGAGCTTCCTGTCTCTTTCACCCGTTGTCATTCTCTGCGTAGACGGGGATTTTTCCCTTTCTGTGCTTAATGTTCCTGTCTCCACTGGCATAGGGTCAAATTAAATCTTATTAGATTGTGTTTCCTTTCGTTCTTTTTGATGGCAGAAAGAACTCCCTAACGGGACTGAATGCAAAACTCCAGCGCGTGAGTCGTTTGCTATCCACGATCCTACGGCGCAATCCGCAAACGCGTGGAGGTTCGAGAATGAGAATGAATAAATTGAGTTTCGGAGTAATGAAATATTAAACTTTCTCTTCAATCGCCCTAATCCGAAGAATCAGTTCTGGACAAGTAGTGAATATTATTTACATTTCTACATTCTAAACGATCCCCTCAGCTTTTGCTTTTAGCTCAGTTCTAATTTGCTTAATTTTCCACATGAATAACTTGCCTTTATTTTTAGCTCTTGGATAATCCGCAACGAAGGAGTAGGCGCGTTCTAAAATAGTTCGTGGTAAAGTTTTAGCTAATTTTATATACAATCCAGCATGTGAAGCATCTTCGAGTCTAGACGCTAAATCATATCCATAATCTTGAAATTCACGCGAGATATATCTATTTACTTCCGTATGATCCTGTTTAGCTTGAACAAGACCACGGATAGAAAATGCCGTTACAGGAGAGTTATTATTATCTTTGATTGAATACCCAGAATTTAACGAATCATTCATGAAGAAAAATATATACTTCAATCTAAGGTAATGGAAGAAAAGAATCAATATAAAATTAGTCACTAAAAGAAAGAGGTTTTAAGTGCGGTAATTAATCTTATTTCAGGGGGCGAAGAAATCAATGCAAATTATTCAAGAATTTTTTCTAATCTTTTGTAAATATCTTTCAGGTTAATTTCGTCAGTGAACTCGATCTCAATCTTGCCTTTTTTCCCGTCAATATTCTTCAATTTCACATCCCATCCAAGAGTATCTTTAAAAGCATCAATCATATATTGATATTTAGATCGAAAATAAAAAGAACGCCCTTTGGGTTCTAATCCATGTAATTGTAAAATTTTTTCTACCAATCTTTCCGCGGCTATTTTAGTCATGTTTTGTCGCATTACAATTTTTGCGGCTGCGACAATAGCATCTTCGGAGTGAAGTTTTAAAAGGGTTAACGCAACAGACTCAGCTATTTCACCAGTACGTACACAATCTTTTACCGAATCAGGTAATTGCATCAATCTCATTTTTTGTGAAACATAATATGAAGGCAGTCCAACCATTTTGGAAATTTCACCTGAAGTCATTTTTAATTTCTCATGTATTTTTTCATATGCCTCTGCTTCTTCGACTGGATTTAAATTTTTTCTCTGGACATTTTCTACTATGGAGATCTGCATCATCTGTTTTGTGTTCAAATCTTTTGCGATAGCAGGAATCTCAAATAGACCTAATTTTTTGCATGCTCGTAATCGTCGCTCACCAGCGACTAATGTGAATCTTCTATCTTCTCCAGATTTTGTTACTAGTATTGGAGTGATAAATCCTGAATTGGATATAGACAGTGCTAATTCGTCAATTGCGGCTTCATCGAATTCTTTCCTGGGTTGATAAGGATTTGGATCAATTAGTTTTATGGGAATATATTTATATTCTGGAGAATCAAGTTTAGACTCTTTTAAAATGCTGACATTAGCCAGTTTTTCCTTTTCTACATTTTTAGTAATTTTTTTAGTATTGTTTTTGTTAGATTTAGAGATTGTTTTTTTTATTGGAACTGTTTCACCACCTGATAAAAGTGCGGATAAACCTCTTCCCAGACCTTGAGTTTTCATAACATTAAGTTTTATGTTTAAATTTAGATCCTATGTAAAAAAATATCAATGCTCCCCATATGATTAAAACCAGTCCTACAATGAAGGGATAAATTTTCATAAACAAATCTCTTACAGGAAATTGGTTTTGAGAAGATTGATTTTGAGTTTGTATAGTATTATCACTGGAATTTTCTGAAACAATAGCTGCTTTATTTCTCAAATCTTGTGACGAAAGGGCTAAATTTACAGTCGCTGGTAAAACAAACAAAACAAAAATAATAGACATCACGGCTAATAATCTTTTTATGATTTCAGTACGCGGTTTTTTGACTACGATGTTGTGGTATACGACAGGTGTGT
>Ga0123337_10000641_pt1 | contig 55074 bp, 40 predicted proteins | sample frozenSSSSmetaG_FD_89792 | JGI IMG/M metagenome (GOLD analysis project Ga0123337, IMG submission 89792) | Glacier valley bacterial and archeal communities from Borup Fiord, Nunavut, Canada, to study Microbial Dark Matter (Phase II) -... | ecosystem: Environmental > Aquatic > Freshwater > Ice >... | reverse complement strand
GAGATGCTCTTTAAGTGATCCCCATGAGGCCATGATCGAGTAGGCCAGATCGGTGTCATCCCGGTAGTCGGCAAATACCCCCACCACGCGGGCAGGAATACGGGCATCGAGCCGGACGATCCGGCCTATGGCGCCGGTTGTAGTGCCGAAACACTTACGGGCCATTTCAGCGCTCATCACAACAGTGCCTGGCTGACTTAGATCATCTGGGCCACCTGCCAGCCAGGAATAGTCGAAGATGCGGAAATAGGCCGGTTCAACAAACGCACCTTTATCATGTTTGTTCTTGATTTTCTTATCGGCCTGTTTCGCGACAGGCACTGATACTAGTGGTCCATACCATTCTTCGAGCATCGCGATTTGTTCTATACCGGGGTAATCATTGCGAACGGACTGGCCGAATGGATAAGGAATGCCGACTATATCGAAGTCGCCGGAAGACGATGTAAATCTGGACGTAAATTGATAGATCCGGTCATAATTATGATGGTGGCGGTCGGTTTGGTAGTGAAACCGTACAAGCGCGAAGATCAGCAATGCACAGCCAATTCCAAGTGCCAACCCTGTAATGTTAATGAGTGCGTAAGCCCGGTTCTTGCGTAGGTTCCGCCAGGCGATTTTGATGTAATTTCGTAGCATATCTCTTAATCGTAATGCATTTCAGGTCAATAGGGTCATACCAATCGCAGTGGGTCAATTATCATACCTAAAGCCCTGAAGCGCCTCCCCAATGCGTGAGGACTTATTTTAGCACAATAAACTGTGCGATTTCGAACAATCCTTGTCCGCTATCAATGCTGCTCATTTGGACTAAGTCTGGTTTGTCACCATGCGGTCTGCGAAATTAAAGTTAATCATACTAAGAGCTGGGTAACTGAACAGTCAACACTAAAATTTGGGACTTTAAGAATCGCAGGGCTGATATTTTGTTTAATGTATGGTAGAATTGAGAAAGAGTCAATACGCTAGCCGACGGCATTAGTTGAAAAGTAATTGGCGTGGAGGAAACTTTTACCGATAAACTATTCAGATTTATTTGCTGTGCTTCGAGCTTCCATTCGTAATTCGAGGTTAGAATCAGCAGTATTCGCTAGTGGTCAGTTATTGCAGCTGTTTTGAAATATCGGGTATGCAATTTTTTACGAGCAGCAGAAGCTCGGCTAGGGAGGTTATTGATCAGCTTTCCGGGGTTTGGTGCTTAAACTTTCCGGAAATGGAGGGTTTGTGTTTCAGAACTTGAAATCCATGCGTAAATTCTCGCTTGAATACGCTGCTTCGCAAATTGTGCAACCGTCCATTGCACAATTGTCCCGGCCACATCATGTTATACCAGGGGTTCCCCTAAAGCTTCTTTTTTGGCTCTTGAAATCATTCCAAAAAGCTGCGGCCACCTGCTTTGTCGTTTCCTCTCAGGTTCGTTTATCTACAAAAACCTTTCACTTATCTACGCTTTTCACTGAACGGAATCAATGAGAAGTATTAGTAAATATTGAATCAAGCAATACTACGTACTCAAATTATGCAGCTATTTCTAAAGAAGCAGCAAGCTCGAATATTTTTAGTTTTACTAGTGATCATTTCAGTCAAAGTATCGGCACAGCGCGTTTTTGTGAATGCTGTTGGCGGAGTAAACAGGAGTTATCTTTTTTATTCGAACAGTACTAACAACGATTTTAACAGCAATAAACCTGTGGTTATCGTTTTGCATAAAAATGGAAAAACGGCCAGAGATGCATTCTCAAGTACGGTATGGAAATCCCTAAGGGAACCAGTCATTCTAATTTTCCCAAATGCGATAAAAAATACCTGGAATTGCAGGGTCGAAGCCACGTTTGATAATGACGTTAGGTTTTTGAAGTTTATTTTAACCGAGACCCATAATAATTTTCACCATGACCGCAACCGGGTATTTATTATCGGTGAAAAGGATAATGAGTGTCTTGTGCAAAAGTTCCGGGAGCAATATCCAAAAGCACTGGCCACTTTTGAAACCTGGAAGCAGGGCAGTGAGGGAGACAGCTTAATTGCATTTAGCAGTGTTCAAAATTTGCTTAACAAAACAATTCACGCGGATACAACATATTCACTGTGGGACGATCCGACGGCCAGAAAAAAGATGGATCCGATAGATTCTTTAAAGGGATACAGATTACACAATAGAATAGTCGTGGAGTTCAGATATGGCGGCTTTGCTATGTTGGGATCGGTGCGGACGGGGATATCAGATGGAACCTACGCAAAACTATACAATTCCCGTTCCTTTTTGGATATACACCTCTCGAAATGGATGAATGATTCTATGGCTTGGTTTATAGATGTGGGTAGATTAAAAGTCCCGCAAACCCAGGAAATGACCGCAAGTGGTGTTATTAAAACAGGTGGTGGAATGATTATGCCTCTCACATTAGGTTTTAAATATGCACTCCCAAGGGTCAGGGGGCGACCCTATTTTTTGCTGGGCTCAGGTATCATGCAGGTAATGGTGTTTGGAGGCAAGATGACTCCAGGTTCAATGACCCCCGGTGCAAGACCTAACCTGAATTCTGAGATGAGAATGGTATTTCATACATCGATCGGCACCGGCATTGATCTACGGGTTACAAAGCGTTTCACGGTCGGTGCCCATCTGCGGTACCTACATTCTGCCAATTTTGAGAGTGCCGGTGAAGTCGATGCGATAAGAGGTTTCAATCTTAACGTCGGATTAGGCTACATCATTAATGCCAACAGCCTGAGAAAGCTTCCGTTTCCCCTTAGCTATAAAAAATGAGCAAGTATTATATGTCTTTTCCCCTAAGTGCTTACAGTGGTATTTTACTACTTTTCATTGCAGCCGCCACTACGGCTCTTGGACAAAGCAAATTTACAATCAGTGGAACGATGAAGGATAAGTCCAATGGAGAAACACTTATTGGGGCAAGCATCCTTTTGAAGGAAAAACAATCAGCAGGTGCTGTTACCAACGTTTACGGTTTTTATTCCATTACCCTGCCACAGGGTTCTTACACCATAGAATATTCATATATAGGTTATGAAAAGATCGTGAAAGAGCTTGTGCTGACGAGCAATGTTACGGTTGATATCGAACTGCCTGCTTTGTCCAGGACTCTTGATGAAGTCAAAATCATTGATGAAAGCAGGATCTCCACTTCCCGCAATTTTGAAATGAGTGTCAATAAGCTGGATATCAAAACCATTCAAAAGCTTCCGGCTCTTATGGGGGAAGTGGATATTGTCAAGAGTCTTCAGTTTCTTCCTGGGGTCAGCCAGGTTGGTGAGGGTTCATCAGGCTTCAACGTCCGGGGAGGTAGCGTCGGGCAAAATCTTGTATTGCTCGACGAAGCGCCGGTGTACAATTCCTCACATATGCTGGGTTTCTTTTCGGTATTTAATCCGGATGCGGTGAAGGACGTAAAACTATACAAGGGGGCGATTCCGGCTGAGTATGGAGGGCGGATCAGTTCGGTGCTTGATGTCAGGTTGAAAGAGGGAAACAACAAAAAGACGGAGGTTGACGGCGGGGTTGGGTTTATTTTCAGCAGACTGGCCGTTCAGGGACCGCTGGTTGAGGATAAGGCCTCCTATCTGATAGCGGTACGCAGATCCTATATTGACGGGCTAGCCAAGCTACTGACCAGCAACAATTTTGGGTTAAACTTTTATGATATAACCCTTAAGACGAATTACACACTAAACCAGAAGAACCGGTTGTATCTCTCCGGTTTCTTTGGCCGTGACAATTTCGGGCTTTCGGATGATGCCAAGTTCAATTGGGGCAACAAATCGGGGACACTACGATGGAACACGGTTATCAATAGCAAGTTGTTTGCCAACGTTTCAGCGGTATTCAGTAATTATAACTACAACCTGGGCTTCAACCAGGATGAGAATAATAAGTACAGCTGGAGTTCCTCAATCAGCAATTACGTATTCAAGCCGGATTTTAGCTATTTCATCAACAGCAATTCAGAATTAAAATTCGGTCTGGAAAGTTCTTATTATCAGTTCAATCCTTCCAATACAGTGGGAACCACCAATGGTGAGACCGTTGATAGCAGCCAGCCAAAAAAATATGCTTTGGAGATGGCCGGATATGTCAGTCACCGGCTCAAAGTAGGCTCAGAGCTGGAAGTACAATATGGCCTCCGATTTTCGTCTTTTAATTTTCTTGGGCCTGGCACGGCATATACTTACAATGATACCATTCCTGGCAGAAAGCGTACCGCCATAGCTGAACAGCAATATAAAAGCGGACAATCGATTGCGGCATATAGTAATCCGGAACCCCGGATCTCCGCAAAATACCAGGTTAACGACAGGACATCGGTCAAAGCAAGTTTTAGCCGCACAGCCCAGTACGTTCATTTTATTTCCAATACCAGCGCCTCCAACCCACTTAATATCTGGACGCCGAGTACCAATAACATCAAGCCAGCAGTGGGTAACCAGTACACATTGGGTTACTTCAGTGATCTCGGACAGCATGCCGAATATGAGTTCTCTGCAGAGGCTTTCTATCGCACTACGGCAAACGAGATTGACTACATCAATGGGGCGGAACTTCTGAATAATGACCGTCTGGAAGGTGATTTGCTGAGCGGCAATGGCAGGGCATATGGGTTGGAACTATACCTTCAAAAGAAAAAGGGGCTAGTTACTGGCTGGGTGAGTTATACATTGAGCCGCTCGGAACTTAAAGTTGATGGGATTAACAATGGGAATTGGTACCCCACCCGTTTCGATCAAACCCATAACCTCAAAATTGTGGCTTCCTATACCATAAACCCAAAGTGGTCTACCACTGCGGATTTTGCACTGACGACCGGTACGCCTACAACTTACCCGAATCAACGGTATCTCTCACAGGGTATACTGATTCCTTACAATACGAAAAACGCACGTAACGACGCCCGGTTAACACCCTACCACCGCCTTGATCTTTCGCTGAGAATGGAAGGTAAGATACTGAAAAACAATGGCGAGCGGAAGAAAAACCGAGATTACTGGGTTTTCTCAGTTTACAATGTGTACGGTCGCCGCAATGCATTTTCAACCTATTTTACCCAATCATCCGACCGGGTAACAACTTTCCAGCCCATACAAACGCAGGCGCACCGGGTCTCCATTATTGGATCCATGGTACCGTCAGTCTCTTATAACTTTAAATTTTAGCATACAGATATGATACAAACAGCCATTCGAACCTGTTTAAGATTCCTGTGCTTACTTAGCATTTCGCTTTTCTGGGCCTGTGACGATGAAATTAATTTAAGAACTTCCTCAGCCGATCCAGTACTCAATATAGACGCCTGGGTCAATAACAAACCTGAAAACCAGCATATTTACCTCACACTTACCCAGGATTACTTTGACAATAAGAACCTGCCGCCAGTTGTTTCCGGGGCGATCGTAACGGTTACGGATAGTGACGGTCGAATATTTGAATTTACGGAAGACAGTAACAACGTGAACGGTGCTTATAGCTGGTATCCGGTAAATGGAGAAACACTAGGTGAAGTCGGTAAAAGTTATACATTGAAAGTAGTCTACAAGGGAGAAACTTATACTGCTAAATCTGTAATGAACCGTGTTCCGCCGGTGGACAGTCTTACCTTGTCTTATCAGGAGGGACCGGGCATGCTGGGCGACACGTACCGTGCCGAATTTTGGGCGGCAGATCCGGCGGGCAAGGGAGATACATACTGGATCAGAGCTTATAAAGACGGAAAACTACTTAATAAAGCAAGTGAAATTACGACAGCCTATGATGCTGGGGTTTCATCAGGAAGTGGATTCGATGGTGTAACTTTCATTTCGCCGATCAGAATTGGGATTAATGCAAATGATGTCGATGACGATGATAGACCCGTCTCTCCCTTGGTTAACGGAGATTCTATATACGTAGAAATTCATTCAATTAACCTTGTCTCCTTTAATTATATGGCGGAGGTTGTTTCGCAGGCCGACAGAATGGGTGGTATCTCGGAGCTTTTTACCTCTGCTCCGCTGGCTAACGTGTCAACCAACATCTTGAATTCCAATGCGAACGGGTCGGTAGTGGTGGGTTTTTTTAATGTGGCTGCCGTATCCGGCAGAGGAAAGAAATTTTATTTCTAATTAAATAATGCTAAGCCTGGGCGACGGCCCTTTGTAGTTTTCCGAGTGCCTTGCCGCACACACGCATTTGCCAACAAGATTTTCCTTGTTGAATAGGCGCGAACAACGATCCTTTTTTTAACATTGACTCGTCATCCATCGATGGCTTTGCAACAGAACAGCTAATTTACAGGTATAATGAACAACGGACAATCATCATGTTTCTTAAACTTACTCATTCCCGCTTTTTGCTAAATTACCGGTTTTGGCTACATGTAACGGGATGGCTTGTTTTTTTTGCATCTCCTTTGATCTTGCCTCTTCCGATTTTCAAACAGCTTCCCCAATATTATGTCAATTATCTGTTTATTACCAGAACCGTTATCAACCTGGTCCTCATTGCCGTATTTTATCTTAACCTGTATGGTTTAACACCCCAGTTACTATCTACTAAAAATTCACTTCGGTTCCTCCTATATCTGATGTTGTTGTTTTTTGTGGTGATACTGCTGGACGATTTGTTGCTTCAAGCGGTCAGAGATGATCTTCAAGTTTACTTTGCGAAAACGGAAACCCTTGATCCCTTTTTAAAGGAATTGTCTGGGAGCGCTATTCCCAATCCACGACAGATTTTGGCAAATCTAATCCTATTTGCACTGATTGTGCTTTCCAGTTCTCTTTGGGCTGTTTTGACAGACCGATTACGTCAACAGGAATTCAGTCAACAAATACTGTATGAAAAAACAAGTGCGGAACTGGCCGTTCTCCGTCTTCAGATCAGCCCCCATTTCCTTTTTAACACCCTTAACAATATTCGCTGGCTTACCCGCATTAAGTCAGACCTGGCTGAAACCTCAGTCATGGAATTGTCTGAGATTCTAAGGTACATGCTCTACCAGGTTTCTCACGACAAAGTGGATCTGAACGATGAGGTAACGTATCTTAACAGATATGTTAATTTGCAAAAGCTAAGGATTCATCCCGATACACAGGTCGACTTTATCTGCGATGGTTACTATCAGGGTGTTAAAATTGAACCTCTTCTTTTGATGCCCTTTGTTGAGAATGCGTTTAAGTTCGGTATCCATTCTGACCTGCCTTCCAAAATATCTGTCTATCTCATGGTGAAAGGTGACGAACTGTTGTTCAGGTGTGTAAATCAGTGTTTCGACTTTACAAATGATGAGCAAATATCAGGAACAGGTCAGGGACTGCGGAATGTGCGAAAAAGACTTGAACTTCACTATCCCCAAACACATAATTTAACAATAAATCACGATCAAAATTTGTTTACTGTCGTCCTTAAACTAAGCCTAATGAATGGATAAGCTGAAATGTTTAGCAATAGATGATGAGCCATTTGCTTTGCAGATTTTGGCGGATGACATTAGTAAAATTGAAACGCTCCATTTAGTTAGAACCTGTCGAAGTGCAATGGATGCCAGAAGTGTTCTCGATTACCAGGACTTTGACCTGATTTTTCTGGATATCCACATGCCTGGGCTTTCAGGCTTACAACTGTTATCTCAGATGCAAAACCCACCTATGGTGATTCTTACGACGGCTTTCGAGCAATACGCAGTAAAAGCCTTCGAGCTGAATGTGATAGACTATTTGTTAAAGCCAATTTCCTTCGAACGGCTCGTCTCCGCAGCCGGAAAAGCCCTTGCGATGTATGAGCTGAAGATGCAGCCACAGAAATCTGCCGATGAGCAGGCAGCATTGTATGTCAAATCGGAATATCAGACCGTCAAGATCCTGTATTCCGACATTCTGTACATTGAAGGAATGAAGGACTATGTCAAAATATTTACTAGTTCAAGATGCAATCCATTGCTGACCAGGATGAACGTCAAAGGAATTCACGCACTCTTACCAGCTGATCGTTTCTGCCGGGTTCATCAGTCCTACATCGTGTCTATCGAGAAAATAGAAGCATTTCAAAAGAGAAAAATATGGGTCGCTCAAAAAGAGATACCCATAGGAAACCAGTTTTGCGAGGGTTTTAAGAATGTCTATGACTTGCAAAAAAGTTCATCTGTTAATAATTGAGTAATATGTTAAGCTAAAATGGCTTACTGAGCGGGAAAGCCTCTTCGTTGCCTTCCTTCCGGTGGGCCCGAAGGCATGTTTCGACCATTGTCTTCAAGTTGATCCTTGGCGTCATTCGCCCATCCCTTTAGTCGATAAACATACCAGTATCTGGCTAGTTTTCCATTACGGTAGCAAGGGATTTTCGCTGCTTGTTCAATGCTTTTAAAATGTTTGCCATAGATCTCAGCCGGATCTGAATAATTATTCGACGGACTGATGTAATATGCATCTGAGCCGACACGCATGCCTCTGTTCATTTTATTCAGCCATGCAAATTTGTGTAGATCGTTGAGCGTACCGAGTCCAAATACGTTCATGTGAAGCGGATAGGCGACGTAATAATAGATGTGCGAACCAGGAAACCATTTGTGAACCAGGAGCGGAGCGTTTTTGGACATTATTCCCTCGCTGATCTCGTTCCGGCGTATTTTTCGGAATTGTGGCAAAAGCTCGTCCCATCCAAATAAATCAAGGGTTGCATCTCCCGAACCGATCTCTGGCTCTGTTTTGCTGGTTAACGCACCCGGGTAATAGTGAATTACAGCCACACCAGAGACAACGACCAACAACATCAAACCCAATGATACATATAAAAGTTTTCCAGGAAGGCCCGGCCTCACACTTTCTGTTTTGTAGGAGACGTAACTGGCAGATAACAAAATCAATCCTACGAAACCAGGCCCGCTCCAATGTGGCAGAGTAAGCCGGAAAAGGGAAACGATGGTCGTTGTGGCGATGATTGGCAGGCTACACCAAAGCAGCAGCCTAAGCTTTGGCAGCGAAAGAAAGGCTTCATGTCGTCTTAAGGCAATTAAAGCACTAGCACTCAGAATCACGGTGACAGGATTATTGTATGCGATTTGCCCGAACGTTGTTGATAAAAAAGACATTAGATTTATTCCGTCCGTTAGTACGACGCGCTCGCTATGGAACCGCCAGCTGATGAAGTTATTTTGACTATTCCATAAAAGAATGGGTGAAATAATCGTTGCAGTAACCATTGCAGAAACGTATAAAATCGGATTTTTCAACCAGCTTGACCGGCACGATACAACAAAGCCGATAAACCCGATCCAGAGGAAGACCCCATGCACTTTAGACATGGTTGCAAGTCCGATCCAACAACCTAGTAGTAATAAATTTCTGTTTCTGTTAACCACTGAGTCGGCATCAATAATTAACAGCATCGTATACAGCGCGGCAAGCCAAAACACAACCTGAACGGAGTCCGGCATTATAAATAGTCCGGAAATAATGCTGGTGTAAATGGATGTATTGTAAAGAATAGCGGCTATTAAGCCTGTGTTTTTATTTCTAATTTTTTGGCCACATCTGGCTATGAGCCAAGTATTTACTGCTGCACCGACAATGGCTGGCAGTCGCATTGACAGATCGTTCACCCAATGAAGGTTCAGCGTGAATAAACGGATAAATAGTCCTACAAGTGGGGGGTGATCAAAATGATTCCAGTCGGGTTGAACCGCATAGGTAAAGTAGTAAACTTCGTCATTTCCGAGGTTGAGTGTGAGTGCCAGCCAACAACGAACAGCACTTGTCAAAACGATTATTTGTAGTAGCGACCAACTGAACAACCTTTTTTTTAACATGCTATTTGATTAAAACAGTATTTGGCCTTCATCTCAGTGACAATCTTCGCCTCGGGTCATGTTGACCACGATTCGGGGTGACAACCCTCCATAGGATCAGCAGCCATAAAATTATTATCACACAACCCAACGTTCGAAAAAATGTGGTTTCCTTGACATTTTCGTAAATCAAGGTTTCGCTTTTACCCGATTTAGGAATGTAAAATACAGGGTTCAAATAAATTGCCGTCCCGTTTCTGTATTTGAAAGTGGCTCTTACGTAATGGTCTTTCTGTTCAATTCTGTAACGCACAAGACTTGTGTTTTTAAACGACGCAAGCTCTTTTCCGTTCTGTCCGGTCAGTGTTGCATCTTGCGCGGAATCGCTCATTTTTATGGTCATAGTATCGTTACGAACAGTCATACCTAACAGTACGGGGACAGCATTGATCTCCTGCGTTTTACCCAACACAACCCCATAGCTTTTACCGGTCTTTAGTGCTTTCAGAACGTTTTTGCTGTTGTCATCCTTTACGTTTACGAACGTGCACATGGTACCGAGACGCTCTTTGGCCAGGACATTGTGAATGTCATCATTTCCGACAATGAATGTTTTCTTTCCCGCCGACAAAGCTGCATCCCACTCCTTCGTTGAAATAATTGAAGGGTTCAGAACTTCCATGCATTGATAGCCGGAAAGCGCTGAAAAATCATCCACCGTATACCCGTTTCTCAAACCTGGGTGGTTCAGTATTACTACTGAATTCGCTTCATACAGCTGTTGAAGAACGTGCTGCTTATTATGCAGTGTTTGGGGGAAAATATAGTCCAGCCATTGAACCTTGTGACTTCCGAGCACAAGTTGATGGGTTTTTCGCAGGTTATAACCGTGCTCGTAAGCAGGAATATAGCTTCGATCAAATGCACCTGTCGTGTCGATATAGTGATAGTTGGAAACGCAGTGGATTTTGTACTGAAGTTTCTGATAAGCTTTATGAACGTCCAATGCGGTTCCCTGACCATTCGTAGCGCCATTCCAGGCTTCGGAATGCGCATGAAAATTGCATTTTTTCCAATTCGAGGAATCGACTGACTCGTATGGGTTGTAAATGTTATTGCCTTCAAACGGCACGGGCTCTTCGAATTGGAAGCGGGCACACAGCAAGTATTGAGATACAAATAGCCAGAGCAGCCAGGTCGGCAGCAGCAAGAGCGCGATCAGGAATTTTTTCACCATACTGCAAATATGCGTTGCCAATGTTAATTGAATATTAGCGTACGATCAATTTGCAGAACTGTTATCGTTCTTCAAACTTTCCCCACTTCCGTCGCTGTCAGCATTAGGTTATGCAAATCGGAATTTTTAACAAATGGCTTCAACATTTCACTTCCAGGGCCGAACATCGTCAATTCTACGTAATCCGAAGAGTGGTCCATCGCTGCCCAACCAACGCCAGTATATGCCGATTGAATCATGCCCAATTGTTTGAAGGGTAACTTATATGGATTATAAATTCCCTGCTCATTCCTGCTGGTATAGTTGGCCAACAGTAATTCGGCCTCCTCCTTCTTGATTGCGTATCCTTGCGCGGCTTCTATTCTTTCGATCACCTGGCCTGAGGTGAATGTGTTGTCGATTCCGTTGAGTATCCAGTTATTGGTATGTTTGAAATGCTGTATGCGGTCGAACATTTCATTACTACCAAACAGTCCTGGATTGGCATTTCCATGATCAGTCGTGATGATAACGAGTGTTTCCTTATCATTTTCCGCGAAATCCAAAGCGACTTTTATAGCGTCGTCAAATGCAATCTGATCATAAAGCAATCCTGCAGTATCGTTTGCATGAGCGGCCCAGTCTACTTTTCCGCCTTCAACCTGCATCACGAATCCTTTTGTGTTTTTGGATAAGATATCGATTGATTTTTGTGTCATTTCAGCAAGGGATGGGGTCTTTTTTTTCAAAGTAGCATCCTGCAAAGCATCTATTGTATAGGGTAATCCACTTTCTGAGTATACTCCTAAAATCGGTTTTTTAACAAATGCATCGATTGCCAGCATGGAATCACGGTCACGTGCAACTATATATCCTGCTTTTTCATATTCGGCGAAAAGGTCGAGCTTGTCCTTTCTTTTTTCTTTGCTAAAAAACTCAGTTCCGCCACCCATCATCACGTCAAATTTCAAGTCCAGATATTGTTTGGCAATTTCGGGTTCTCCGGAGCGCGATTTATTATTTATGCAAAATCCTGCTGGCGTAGCGTGCGTGATAGTAACAGTGGTTACACAGCCTACCGACTTTCCTGCTGCTTTGAATTTTTGGAGAATAGGTTTGTTGAAAGTTCCATCAGCGTTCACATTCAGATATCCGTTCGGCACCTTGATGCCACCACCCCAGGCCGAACTTCCGGCTGCGGAATCGGTCACCAAGGCGTTAGCAGATGAGGTTTCCATCAACGCTCTTTTACCTTTGTTTTGTTCGTACAATTTTAACCAGTTGCTTTGTCTCCCTTCTTTTCGTTGTAGAAGCAGGCTTGCCATGTTCAATGTTCCGGTACTCATGCCGTCGCTCACCATAAAAATGATATTCTTCGCGGTGCCCCCTTTCTTACCCGGCAGAAGCGGCCTGGGTCCTGACAAAGACGTAAATGGTGCAGTTAACGAGGTGCCTAACAAGGCAAGCGAACCGTTGGCGAAAAAATCTCTTCTTTTCATATTTGTTAATTTGAGATTGCGTATTAAGTGGTTGGGTAACAGTTGTATCGGATTTGCCTCAGAATCAATCCTGCAAGAAACGTAATTGATTTTCCGTATCGGACAATTCTATTTTATGGAATTGTTAAACTTTCGAACGGCTCTTTTGGCTTTTAAAAGGATGGTGAAGTTGTTTGCGCGAAGTCGCGAAGAAATAATCTATGCTTCATGTCAGACATTAATTTCCGAAGTCTAACACGATTCGGTCTAAGTCAGCTTACGCTTTGTGTGAACTTTTAAAGACAATATAAATGCAAGGAAACTTCATGTTATCATGAGCTTGGAGTTGGTTCCCTTCTCAAAATCATTACATTTTCATAACATCTACACCTTACTGCCATAACACGCAAAAACTACTTTTGCGCCCGGATTTGGCCCGGCGTGCTTTATTTTTCTACATGGCGGTCTGGATCGGATACTTGGTTTTATATAATTTTAAAGATGTACTATGAAAAAACTACTTTTACCAGTGGTAGTGGCAGGTGCTCTGATTTTTAATCAGGGGATTTTGTTACAGGCGGGTGCGGCTAAAAGCAGAACGCTTATGCGTGGCGACAATGCGCAACGCTCAAGGGACATGACAGTGTCCGGGAAAGTGATCGATGAAAGCGGTGAAGCGCTTTTGGGTGTTACTATTCTCGAAAAGGGAAATACCAACCGTGGAACGGTGACGGATATAAATGGGGCGTTTTCGATTGAAACAAGCGCAGGCAGCACGCTGGTATTTTCATTTGTAGGATTTATTGCTCAGGAAGTGGTTGTTTCGGGTAGCAGCCCTTTGAGTATCCAGTTGAAACAGGATGCATTGATGCTCAACGAAGTGATTGCAGTCGGATATCAAACCATGCGTAAAAGCGATCTTACCGGCGCGATCTCGAGTGTCAAGGCAAAGGAGCTTAATTTATCTACACCTACAATCGGGCAGGCGCTCGTAGGCAAAGTAGCCGGCGTGCAGATTTCGCAGGTCAGTGGTGCACCATATGTGGGTACAAAAATACGGGTGAGGGGCGTGGGATCGGTAAACGCAAGTTCAGATCCATTGTACGTCATTGATGGCTATCCGGCTGGAAATGACGTTTTTATCAACCCAAGTGACATTGAATCGATAGACATCCTTAAAGATGCTGCTTCCGCTGCTATTTATGGTTCAAGGGCCGCTGGCGGTGTGGTACTCATCACGACCAAGCGCGGCAAAGAGGGGAAAGGCAAAATCGAATATGACTACCAATTTGGAATTCACCAGTTAAGCCGAAAAGTCGAACTGCTGAATGCTTCGCAATTCGGGCAGCTTATGATTGATGGTCGTAACAACAGCTACAGGGACCTCATGGTGAACGGTGGCAAAACCTGGACGGATGCGATGTTCTCCGATGACAACGCGACAAGGATCAAAAATGTGGGCAACGCAGGAACGGTGAGCATTCCCACGGATCTTTACGATTTTGCTAATCAAAAACTGATCACACCGAAATACAATACCGATTGGCAGGACGAGCTTTATCAGAAAGCGGCTGTGAACCGTCATAACATTTCGTTTACTGGTGGCCAGAAAGGGTTACGTTATGCCATCAGTGGTGGGCATCTTAATCAGCAGGGGATTATTTTGAGCACCAAACAGGAGCGTACCAATTTCCGGGCGAATCTGGATGCAGATGTGAATCGAAAATTGAAAGTGGGAGCCAATCTGGCTTTTACATCTAACAATAATCGGGAGGTTCAGGAAGGGCGTTTCAATCAAGGCCCGATCCTGGGTGCGCTGATCTACATGCCGATTTTCAAGGCCTACAATGAAGACGGAAGCCTTGCCAAAAATGAGGCTGCTGCGCTAAGTTCGGGCTTTGGGTATCAGTCGGTTGAAAATCCGGTAGCCCTTGCAACCGAAACACATATCAACAGAAGGGGCCAGCGCGGCACTTACAATGGCTTTGCCACTTTTGAGATCGTTAAAGACCTGAACTTTAAGGTCAATCTGGGTATGCAAACCTACAATGAGAAGTATGAATATTATCTGCCCACAAGCCTGAGCAGCGGAGCCAACCCCCCTGGATCGGTTCAGGCCATTGCCGCTGCTAATGCTGTTGCAAGAACAGTGAGCCAGATCGATAAACTTGCTGAGTTCACTTTGAATTATAAAAAGAGTTGGGGGAAACATAACCTGGACGGATTGATCGGATACACAGCCCAGGAAAACAACAGAGACGTACTCGCTGTCACCTCCCGGGGATTTCAAAATGACCGCATCGAAGAAATAACAGGAAAGGGAGCGGATGCAACCTACTTCTCACTCAATACGGGTAATCCGGAAAGCGATGGATCGGGAAAAACCAACTGGACTATGCTTTCATATCTTGCACGCGCCGTTTATAATTTTGACAGCAGATATTATCTAACGGCTTCCTTTCGTACCGATGGCTCATCCCGTTTTGGGCCAAATAATCGCTGGGGTAATTTTCCTTCGATTTCTGCCGGATGGAACATTTCCAATGAGTCCTTTTACAATGAACTGCTGGGAGAGTCATCAACACTTAAGCTTCGGGCGAGCTGGGGTTTGAGCGGAAACAACAACATCGGAAATTACAGTTTCCTGCAAACCATGGCAGCACCGGGCGGGGTGGTATTTGGAGGCAATACCGTGAATACCGCTATGTGGGCAGAAGGTATCAAAGACCTGAACCTGGGTTGGGAATCAACATCCCAGTATAACGTTGGTCTTGATCTTGGTTTGTTTCGGGACCGGCTTTCAATTATGGCCAATTACTATTTAAGCCGTTCATTTAATCTGTTGTTTAATCAACCGTTATCTGCGATCTCAGGGGCTTCAACCATTTTAACAAACCTCAGAAATTCCAAAGTGCAGAATACAGGATTCGACATACAGGCCGATGCAAGGGTTATTTCATCCCGCGACTTTGACTTGAATATCAGTGGTAACTTTTCATTGAACCGTAACAAGGTGCTGAATATGGGCGGTGCAAGCACTATTATCACCAATGGCGCGGAGCGATCGTATCTGACACACATTACGCAGGAAGGTCAGCCGATCGGGATGTTTTACGGATTTAAAGTTAAAGGAATGGTTCGTCAGGCGGACATGGAAAACCTGGCTGCGGATAATGCCGCTTATAACGCGTCGACGCAATCATTTCCTGCGGGATACGTGTTAAAAGGCCCTGCACGTTCAACTGCTTCGACCAACCCGCTGCGTCCTGGTGACCTTTATTTTGAGGATGTGAATAAAGACGGTGTTGTTACAGATGCTGATAAAACGGTGATTGGCAGTCCGCATGCTAAATTTACATACGGGTTTGCGCTGTCGGCCAGCTATAAACAGCTTGATTTCAGTTCGTCATTCAATGGCACTTACGGTAACAAAGTGCTGGATGGTCAGGATTATTACGTCTACAACATGGAAGGCTCTGGTAATCAGTACGCCAAGGTCGCGAACAGATACCGTTCGGAAGCAGAACCCGGCAATGGCCAGATCTATCGCGCCGCCCGTGGTGGAACCCAAAGCAACAGTACCAGGCTATCCACCTTTTATCTGCAGGACGGGTCGTTTCTTAGATGTACCAATCTGACTTTGGGTTATAACGTGACCAAGATCGCACAGTTCAGTAAGAATACGATCAGCAATCTGAGGATTTATGTGGGCGTTGACAACGCCTTTACCATCACCAAATATTTAGGATACAACCCGGAAGTGGACTACAACAACGGGGCCAATCTTACGCCTGGTGTTGATTACGGAAAATATCCGCTGGCACGTGCCTATAATATCGGTGCCCGCATTACTTTTTAAACTGAAGCAAAATGATTTACAGAAAACATAAAATGGCGTCGCTGATCGCAGCGATTGGTTTAGCCTTCATGAGTTCCTGTTCAACGGAATTTATCGACTTACAGGATCCTAATGCAGTATCCAATGTGACCTACTACAAAACTGAAAGTGACGTCCTCGCTGCTGTTAATGGGATTTACAATTCATTAAGGAATGGAAATGGGATCGGCGAAACAAGCGGCTTATTTAACGAAGAACGTTCTGATAACACGGGACGAAACGACAATCAGTCGAATGCAGGTGAACCTTTTCAGTTCAATGACTTTTCTTTATTGCCAAGCAATACCTATTTAAAAACCCACTGGCTGGCCCTTTATCAAAGTATTTCGCGTAGTAACCAGGTACTTGACGGGATCGAGAAGGTCACTTTTTCAGACAATAATCTGAAAGAGCAGTACAAAGCTGAGGCAAAGTTCATGAGGGCGCTCAACTATTTTCACCTGGTAAGAAAATGGGGCGATGTGCCATTGGTAACCAAGCCATTGACGACCATTGAAGAGGTTCAGGCGAGTACTTTCAGAGAAAAACAGGACGTTGTTTACCAGCAGATCGTAGCAGATTTGAAAGATGCAGTCGCAAGTGGTATTCCTAACGTGCAGACTGCAGCGACAAAAGGTAAGGTTACCAAAGCTGCAGCAAACGCTCTTTTAGGCCAGGTATATCTCACTATGGCAACGACGTTGGATGCCGCAGCGCGTACAACAAATCTGAACGCAGCAAAGACCTATCTTACTGCCGCATACAACCTCCGAACGTTTGGTCTTTTGAAAGAAATTCCCTACACCGATGTATTCGATGTAGCGAAAAAAACAACTTGTCCTGAAATCATCTTCCAGATCGTAAACAGGCAGGGAGATATCAACTTTTCATCGGCCATCGCCAGGAATAATCAGGCGAAGGGAGAGACCATCAATTCACTTGTAGCATCAAGCGGTGCTGGCGGTAATGTAAAACAGGACCTCGTATTAGACTATGAGGAAACAGATTTGAGGAAAGCTTTTTCCATCAAATACGCTAATGATGCGATTGTAAAAGACTATTTCATCACCAAGTTTCGCGATGCGAGTGCTGCTGCTACAACGAATGGTTACGGGGGAAATGATTGGATCCTGATTCGTTACGCAGATGTGATATTAATGCTTGCGGAGGTGAATATGTATCTCGGAGATGAATCTGCGGCAGTTGCGTTTTTGGATCAGGTGAGGGAAAGGGCAGCGATGCCCAGGTATGATGTGATGAAGGCAAATGTGGCATATTCTGCAAAGTATCCCACCTTAAAGCTAGCCATACTGCATGAGCGACGTGTTGAGCTGGCATTTGAGAACCATCGCTGGTTTGACTTGCTCAGAACTTTTACGACTGATGAACTGATCGCTTATTTCAAGGCTAAAAAGCAGGCTGATTACGGAACCGCAAAGATTATCAATTTTGGTAAAAAGGATCGTTACTATCCGATTCCGTTTGATGAGTACAAATTGAATCCACAGAAAATGTATCAGAATGACGGCTATTGAATAGCAGGATTTAGTTAGTTTGTCCGCTGGGCGGTTGTATTTACTAACAGGTAAATGCAACCGTTTTTTTGTAGAACATGTTCAACCCAGGTTCCGACCGAACAAAGATTATGATCGGCGTTGGTCTAAGTCTTCTTTTTAGACAGCACCTTCTGACGGAGAAACTGGCGGAGAAGGGCTAACACCGGCCTTTTTAGATTTAATTTCCTCTTTTTGATTCTTTTTTAATTTTTTACGCGCTTTCTTTAATACTCTAGTCAACTTTTTCGCAAGCTTACCGGCGGTTTTTTTTACGGCCTTGTGAAGTGTTTTCGGTTCTGCACCAACTCCTTTCAAAGTATCCTGAATGGCGGCAGTGATACTTTCAGCTAATTCTTTTTGCTTCTTCATAGTTGTTAATTGATGTGATTTTTGCCAAAGCTACAATTTGATTTCTGAAACCTAATATTAAGTTTTTTACTCGACGTTTATAGCGTAACGTAAGTATTTTTTTGGTTATTCGTTTCGCTTTTAAAAGTTTACTGTCAGATTTTATGCCAAATCAGGAATTTGCTCTTTAACATTTTCTTGATTTTAAAGACGAAATCTTAACTTTTTGGTAAAATGACCCTGATTAGTTTTACGCAAACTAAACTTGTCCCAAAATGAAGATTCATTTACCAATCCTGGTTTCGATGATTTTTATCGCATCCGTTGTATTAAGTTGTGTCGATCACCTCGTGGAAGGGGTGGAATACCCTGATAAAGCGGAGGCGGTCAAAGTGGCTGTTTTGGCTGATGTTAACGGAGTTAAAGTGTATAATGGCGGGTTTGGATCGTCTATTGTGCAGGATTCAATAGATAAAAATGTTTTTTATTTACTAACAGATCGTGGGCCAAATATTGACGGTACTGTTTTAAACTCAAAGGTTTTTGCCAAGCCTGATTTTGTTCCGCAAATTGGAAGGTTCCGTTTGTCAGGCACTGAACTGGTACTGGAAAAAGTAATTGAACTCAAAAACGATAAAGGTGGCAGGCTAAACGGACTTCCAAATCCAGCACAAGGATTCAGCGGCGAAGTAGCCCTGGATGCGCAAAACAATACCCTTGCCAATAGTGAGGATGGTTTGGATTCGGAGGGGCTCGCACTGGCGAATGATGGAAGCTTTTGGGTAAGTGACGAATATGGGCCGCATATTATTCATTTTGACAGAGACGGTAAAACAATTGAAAAAATTAATCCTTTCGGTACTGGTAAGGGTGGCCGGAGGATTCCAGCTGTATTTGCGAGACGAAGAGCCAACCGTGGTATGGAAGGCCTCACGATCACACCTGATGGAAAAACACTGGTCGGGATTATGCAGTTTCCACTTTATAACCCCACTTCTGCGGCTGTTACGGGATCCCTGGTAACCCGTATTCTGGCATTTAATATTGCCGATGGAACCAGTAAACAATATGTATACCTGATTGACCGCGCGAATCTTCAGGCCAACAGTGAAATCGTGGCCATAACCAACACAACTTTCCTTGTTTTAGAAAGAGACGGTGAGTTTGCAACAAATGCCAACAGAGCCACGGTATTCAAAAAAGTATACAAGATTGATATTTCAGGAGCAACGGATATTTCGGATCCGGCCAACTCCGATGCGGGTAAACTTTTTGGCGGACTTACGGTAGAACAGCTCAAGGACGCCGCCACACTTCAGTCAAACAGCATTACACCGGTCAGCAAGACACTTGCAGCGGATTTGATGACGGACATTCCGAGTTTGTACCCGCATGACAAAGCAGAGGGAATTGTCATTATTAATTCAACATTGATCGGCGTTTGCAACGATGATGACTTCGGAGTAACTGGAGTAGGAACTTATATGGCAAAGATTCTGGCAGGAACTGGCTTAGTCGATCGCAATACGATTTACTTTGTTAAGTTGAAAAAACCTCTTTGGTGACGGAATAATTAGGGAAAGAAAGAGCAGCCGTGATGTTATTTACCACGTCTGCTCTTTTTTTAATAAAATGTTACACTAGATTTTCTAATTCGAAGTCAAAACCTTCCGGCCCATTCGATTCCGCCAATGATGTGCAACAGTGAATTTGAATCAAGGAATGTTTCGGCGGTATGCCCCATGCCCGTGTAAAACATTCGGCCCTTAGCCATTTGATTAGTCCAGGATATGGGATGGTCTTTTCCCATTCCCTTGGGCCAAACCGCGGGATAGGAGCTTTCATTTATGGAGATCAGAACCTCAATATTCCTTTTTCCACGAATGTTCTCTTTGAAATTATACCACTCATCGACCTTATTCCAGTAATTTGGCAGGTGTCGGGTGGCTTTGTGATTTCCGTTTTCTGTGACCAGCATTGCCCTGACCAAATGTTTCGGAATTAATGTATGGCTTTTGAAATGAGTACCAAGTAAACGGTCATACCAGCCCCAATGATGTTCGGTATCTGATGCGGAATGGATTCCAACGTAACCACCTCCGTTTTCAACAAAAGATTCGAAAGCCTTCTTTTGTTCGGAAGTTAGTATATCACCTGTCGTCGAAAGGAACACGACAACCTTGAAAAAACCAAGATAGTCTTTGTTAAAAAGTGCACCGTTTTCGGTGGCTGTTACGTCCCAGCCTTTGTCGGTTCCTGCCTTTTTGATCGCCTGTATTCCCGGCTCGATTGAGCGATGACGAAATCCGTTGGTTTTTGAGAAAATCAATACTCCCTTTTTACCAACAGATATGGGTATGGCTGGGTCAATCGTGTCGAATAAAGGCTTTTGCCACGGGAGTTTTTTAAGTATAAATAACGAATACACACCGGCTCCTGAAAGCAAAACTGCTAATAACCAGAAGATGATAAAATTTAAAGTCGTGTTGGACATAGGCTTTAAGTTGGATTTCAGGCTCCCGGACTATAAGATCTGTGATGTCCCAATCCTAGTACCAGGGCTAGCCTGCAACCATGTCGGAAGCCCAAATACTTTTTGAATATATTTTGGAACAAAAATAACGGGGAAAATCCCGGAGGTTCTTCGGTTAACGAAATGATAATAATCGGTTACTTATCTACCTCACACACTACTAATAATTGGGACTGGTCGCAACCACTGATTCAGAATTTTAGATTTGAGGAGTGAAAAGGATTTACCGCGCGAGGAGTTAAAACATAAACGGAGCGGATCAACTGCTTCGAATATAGGCTCATCAGAGGAAATTGTTTAGGTAATTATTTGGTCACGGCCTGTTAATGAATTCTTAACTTAACGGTTGATTTTTAGTAGCGAAGAAGATTTAGTTTTGTCAGCCAGAATGATGTATACGCTTTGTCTATGAAGATCTTCTACTGCTTTTTTGTTGTTGTCGTTTCTGTAATGTCTGGTTTTGCTCAGCAGATCGATTCTCTTCGTACAGAACTCCTTAGCCAGGTTACTGTAACAGCGAACCGTATTACTGAGCAGACTTTTGAAACTGCGGGTTCCATATCGGTTATATCCTCTGAAAACACCAAGGTTTGGCAGCCGCGAACTACACCCGAGGCCTTGATGGGAACAACCGGTGTGTTTGTTCAAAAGACGACCCATGGTGCGGGGTCACCTTTTTTGCGCGGATTAACCGGAAATCAGACATTGATTCTCGTTGATGGCATCAGGCTGAACAACAGCACATTTCGATATGGGCCCAATCAATATCTAAACACGATCGATCCATTTATCATTGAAAAAATAGAGGTACTTCGAGGCGGAGGCTCGGTAGCCTATGGCTCTGACGCGTTGGGTGGTACGTTTCAGTTATTGACCTCCAATCCTTCGTTTTCGGAAAAGTTGACTGTGCACGGACGAGCAGTTGGGCGATATGCGACTGGTGACATGGAAAAAACCCTGCGGACTGGGCTTGAAGTATCTGCTTCCCGAGTCGCATTTTCCGGGGGGCTGAGTGTCAGGAATTTCGGAGACCTGATAGGAGGGGACACAACCAGAAGGCAGTCTCCCAGTGGGTACAAGGACCGGGCTTTTGATGCCAAACTGCTCCTGCGGGTGAGTGACTCTTGGAGTCTGACGGTTGCTCATCAATCGGTACGGCAAAGGCACGTACCACTTTACTATCGCTATAAGCTTGAAAATTTTGCCCTGAATGAGTTTAATCCGCAAAATCGTTCGTTGAGTTATTTCAAACTAAAAGGCGGGACGCCGAGTAAATGGGCATCAGAGATATCGCTGACCGGATCCTGGCAGACCACCGATGAGGGTAGGCTTAGCCGAAAAGCGGGTAGTTCTAGCCTGAGAACAGAAACGGATGGAGTCAGAACCGCTGGATTGATTTTCAACGTTCAATCTGACATTACCAGTTTCTGGAAGGCAAGTTCGGGGATTGAGATTTATAATGATCTGATAAAAAGTAATAAAACTGACCGGGTTGCTGGTGGGAGCCCGGTTTATGGCCGTGGGCTTTATCCCGACGGCAGCAAATATCTTAATTACGCGATTTACACGCTTCACCGGCTAAAGTTGGACAATCTGCAATTTTCGTTTGGGGGCCGTTTCAACGGTTTTCGTATCGATGTTTCAGATGATGTATTAGGTAGGGTGTTGGTAAAGCCCAAGGCACTGGTCGGAAATGCATCGGTTTCTTATTTGATCAGAGAAAAGTCAAATTTTTACGGCTCCTTTCATTCAGGTTTCAGAGCGCCTAATATTGACGACATGGGAACATTGGGTATCGTCGATTTTCGTTACGAGTTGCCTGCGTACGATTTGAAACCCGAGGCATCCTATAACTTCGAAGCGGGCTATAAATTCCGGTCAAAATCCCTTGCTATTAGCGCGGCATTATTTCAGAATAACCTGAGAAACCTGATTACGAGGGTCCAGGTAAAAGGCCAGAAAATTGACGGGATCGATGTTTATCGTAAGGAAAACGTGGAGCGCGCCTATATCCGCGGCGGAGAGCTGGAAGCCGAATATACGTTTAGTGGAAATTGGAAACTGTATGGAGGAGGCGCCTACAACTTCGGAAAAAACGTAACCAAAAATGAACCGGTTCGGCGTATTCCACCTCTGAATGGACGCTTGGGTGTCGAATATCGAAAGCTAAGGTGGTATATGCGTCCCGAAGCATGGTTTGCTGATGAACAAACCCGCCTGGCTGCCGGAGATGTTGGTGACAACCGTATCCCAAAAGGTGGAACTCCTGGCTGGGTCGTGGTTAATCTGATGGCCGGCTACGAGGCTAAACACTTTGCCCTGAATGCCGTCGCTCAAAACCTCGCCAACAAGGACTACCGTACGCACGGGTCGGGAATAAATGGAGTAGGACGTAGTCTGTGGCTGACTTTTACCACCAGGTTTTAAAGGATATTATTCAACAATATAATAACTCATCATGATAAAATACTTAAAACCAGGGCTGTGCATGCTGCTAATTTGTGCTCTCACTTATGGCTGCAAGAAATACATTGGTTCACCCGGGCAATCGGAGGAATCGGCAGTTTTTAAAACATTCTCAGCAAAAAGAATCAATTTGCCAAATGGCTGGTCGCTAACACCTGTGGGTAGAAGTCTTGAGCTCGACGACCTTCCTTTAAACCTGGTTGTTTCACCTTCCAAAAAATACCTTGCAGTCACGAATAATGGTCAAAGTACCCAAAGTATTACATTGATCGACGCGGTTTCGGAAAAAGTGTTGGACACTGCAAAGGTAGCCAAATCCTATCTCGGGCTTGCTTTTAGCCAGGATGAGAAGATATTGTACGCGTCAGCTGGAAACGATAATAAGATCCTGGTTTATAATATTAACGAGAACAATCTTGTTCCGACTGAGCCGATCATTCTGGGCAAGCCCTGGCCCGTGAAGATTTCGCCGACCGGTATGTCAGTGGACGATTCAAAGAAAAGAATTTATGTGGTCACCAAAGAAGATAGTGCCTTGTACATTTGTGATACCCAAAGCAAAAAGACGGTTGGCAAAATCAAACTGGGGGCTGCTGCTTATACCTGTATTCTTTCCCCCGATAAAAAGGAACTCTACATCTCACTATGGGGAGGCGCGCGCGTGCTGATAGTCAATACAGATTCACAGAAAATTTCGGCAGAGATTGCTACCAACAAAAACCCCAATGATCTGTTGCTGACAAGGGATGGTAAGTTATTGTATGTTGCCAATGGTAATGACAATACTGTAGAACTTATTGATCTTGCAAAACGCCAGGTAACGGAAACTTTAACCACTTCTCTTTTTCCGGATGCGCCCGTAGGCACTACACCCAATGGGCTTGCTCTGAGTGAGGATGAGAAAATTTTATACATCGCCAACGCGGATAACAACTGCCTTGCTGTGTTCGATGTGGAGACCAAGGGACGCAGTCATTCAGTCGGATTTATTCCAACAGGTTGGTATCCCACTGCTGTTAAAGTAATCGGATCTAGGATATTTGTTACCAATGGGAAGGGGTTTTCGTCCAAAGCGAATCCCAAGGGGCCGAATCCTAACTTAACTAAAGTCCCGCAACAAATAGGGCCGAACCCACAGGCCTATATAGGGAGAGAACAGTATATTGGTGGTCTGTTCAAAGGCACCTTATCTATTATCGACGCGCCCAATCCTAAAACACTTTCAGCCTATTCCCGACTCGTTTATGCCAATACGCCTTATACAAAAAATAAGGAGCTAAATGCAGAAGGAGAAGCCGGTAACCCCATTCCGATGAAGGTAGGCGACAAGTCTCCGATTAAGTATGTGTTTTACATCATTAAGGAAAACAGAACCTACGATCAAGTCCTGGGCGATATGAAAGAGGGCAATGGCGATCCGGCACTCTGTTTGTTTCCTGACAAGGTTACGCCAAACCAGCACGCACTGGCGAGGGAGTTTGTATTGCTCGATAATTTCTATGTCGATGCTGAGGTAAGCGCTGACGGGCACAACTGGTCTTCTGCTGCCTATGCCAATGATTACGTGGAGAAGAACTGGGTGACAAGTTATGGTGGTCGTGGAGGGACGTATGACTATGAAGGACAAAAGGATATAGCCCACCCGAGGGATGGATTTATATGGGATCATGCTGAACGGGCAGGGATAAGTTACCGGAGCTACGGCTGGTTTGCTGATTCCGAGAAGGCCAACATTAAAACGTTGGAAAACAAGTTCTGCCCGACATTTAAGGGGTACAACCTTAGCTACATGGATATCGACAGGGAGGAAGCCTGGGAAATGGATTTTGATGAACTGGTTGCTGCTAATAAATTGCCAAACTTGAATACCCTTCGTTTCGGCAACGACCACACATCTGGTGCAAGTGTAGGAAAACCGACACCCTTTGCCGCTGTAGCGGATAACGACAGAGCGGTGGGCTTGTTCGTTGAGCATCTTTCTAAAAGTAAGATTTGGAATGAGTCGGTGGTGTTTATCCTTGAAGACGATGCCCAAAACGGTCCCGATCACGTGGACGCGCACCGCTCAATTGCCTTTGTTGCCGGTGGATTTGTAAAAAGGGGTTTCGTTGACCACACCATGTATTCCACTTCCGGAATGCTCCGAACTATCGAGCTGATACTGGGCTTGAAGCCCATGAGCCAATACGATGCAGCCGCAACGCCGATGTGGAGATCCTTTAACAGCAAATCCAATCCCGCAACTTTTAGTGCAAAGGAACCGGGTGTAGACTTGACCCAAAAGAATGTAGCGGTTAATTCAAATTCCCGTCGTTCAGGTGAGTTCGACCTTTCGGTCCCTGATGCGATAGACGACTTGGTTTTCAGCGAGATCGTTTGGCAGACAGTCCGTGGCGAACATAGCGTAATGCCAGCGCCCCGTCGCGGAGCGTTCGTAAGGCTCGAAAAAGAGAAGGAGAATGAAGAAGATGAGGACGACAAATAACATAAATCCAAACCACACGATGAAAAAGTATACTTTCCTGCTCATTTTGTCCCTGACTGACATTTTTGGTCTGACCGCTCAAAAATGGGTGGCGAATGCACCCTCGGGTAAGGAATACCTGCAAAAGAGGAGTGACGGGAAAACGATCATACCCAACGGACGGTACATTACCCCCCTTGGAAAGCAGGTGACGGTAGCGCCACATCCCTATGGCCTTGCGTTGAGCGCCGATGGGCGTATTGCTGTTACCGCAAATTCAGGTATAAATCCGTTTTCAATTAGCATTCTGAAAAATATTCTGAATGAAAACCCGACCGTGCGACAATATCCGGATGGGCCAAAAACTGATAAGGGAATCCTGGAAGCGTGTTTTATGGGCCTGGCGATAACGCCTGACAATAAAACCGTATATGTTGCCGGCGGCCAAACCAACAAAATTTTCATTTTTGACCTGGAAACTGGCAAAAATAAGATGACCGTCAGTTGTCAGGCCACAGAAAATGGTGTTAAGTATGATCACGGTTATATTGGTGATATGGTCCTCACCAGAGACGGGTCAACGCTTTATGCTGTGGATCAAATCGGGTTCAGGCTGATGGTCATTGATACCAAAACCAATAAGATTATAAGTAATATACCTACTGGCCGGTATCCGTTCGGGATATGTCTCTCGCCGGACGAAAAGCGTATTTATGTTGCCAATGTCGGCGTTTTTGAATACAAACCCTTTACGGATCTGAACCGGGAAAATCTAAAAGAGACGGCACATAAATGGCCTTCGACGAGGTACGGCTCAAAGGAAATGAAGGAAGGAATACCAGAACAGGGTGTTCCGGCTTTGGGTGATCCAAATTCCCTGGAAGCGTTTTCGGTATGGAGCTACGACCTTACGAAGGGAAAGCCATCAGTGAAAGCCAAAATCAAAACTGGAATTTTAGTAGGTCAAATGGTGGAGGATTTTCCGGCAGTGGGTGGAAGCAGCCCAAATTCCCTATGTGCGACGGACCAATTCGTATTTGTCAGCAATGGCAACAATGATTGTGTTTCGGTCATTGATATTGAAAAGGATACCGTAATTGGTACTTTGAAACTTAATCCCGAACCGCGTTTGGGGTCACTTCGAGGCATCATTCCTTTTGGCGTTGCCGTCTCTCCCAATCAGAAGAGGCTTTATGTCGCAGAGGCCGGTATCAACGCGGTGGCCATTATCGATATTCCGTCGATGAAAGTATTGGGACATCTGCCCACTGGCTGGTTTCCAAGCAAGCTAAAGGTCAGTCCCGACGGCAAAAAACTGGTCGTGACAAATGCAAAGGGCTTGGGAAGCGGACCAAACGGAGGTAGGGATTTTAAACTTGGTGCCGAGGGAAGTTACATCGGAAGTTTGATGAAGGGTACTGTTTCTGTGATTGATATTCCGTTGGATAGTGATCTGCCAGCCCTAACGAAAAACGTGTTAGATAATAACTATTTCTTCACAAATATTTCGGCAAACTCCGGAAACCCCGTGCCGCTTTATCCAAGTGCCTCAGAATCACCAATCAAGCATATTGTGTTCATCTCCAAAGAAAACCGGACTTATGACGAAGTGTTTGGACAGTTGACCAGCGGAAATGGAGATTCAACTATTTCACGCTTTGGATTGAAAAGAAGTTTTCAAAACCGAAGAAAGTCGGCTTCTTTGAAAAATGTAGATGTGATGCCAAATCACATTGCACTGGCGAATCAATTTGCTGTTTCTGATAATTATTATTGTGATTCCGATGTTTCGGCGGACGGGCATCGCTGGCTGGTGAACACCTACCCAAATGAATGGGTGGAAACCGGAACTGCTGCTGCTTATGGCGGAGGGCGGAACATGCGTGATTCTTCTTCGGCTCCCGGGAATTTATCATTCTATGGCTCAGCAGGAAGCATTTATCCGGAAGACTACAATGAAGCCGGTTCGCTTTGGGACCACCTGGAACGGAATAAAAAGAATTTTTTCAATTTTGGTTTCGGAGTAGAAATGGCTGCCAACTATTCCGATAGTACCATGAAGCACATCGGTGAACTTTATACGGTCAATTATCCGCTGCCAGCTCCGCTTTTTGATAAATCGTCCAAAATATTTCCTACTTACAACATGGCGATTCCCGACCAGTTTCGGGCTGACATGTTCATGAAGGAATTTAATGAGAAATGGACCGGGACTGGGCAAACACTACCCTCTGTGCTGACATTGATGCTGCCCAATGACCACGGTACTGTCGAACGCCCGGCCGCAGGTTATCCTTTTGGAGAAAGTTACATGGCCGACAACGACCTTGCCCTTGGGCGGACTATCGAATTTTTGTCTCACACACCGTATTGGAAAAACATGTTGATCGTCGTTACCGAGGATGATCCTCAGGGCGGAGTAGACCATGTCGATGCACACAGGAGCATTCTGCTGACCGTATCGCCATACATCAAAAGAAGTTATGTGGGCAAACAGCATTATAGTTTTGGAAGTATTTTCAAAACATTCTGGCATATCCTAGGCATTCCTTACCTTAATCAGTACGATGCGACAGCCTCGGATATGAGCGATATGTTTACGGAAAAAGCCGATTTCACTCCATATAATGCCGTCTCTATCGATCCGCGTTTATTTGATCCTCAAAAAGCGCTGGATCCTTTCGATGAGAAATTTGACTGGAAGGCATTTTCAGAATCCGAAGAAATGGACCGTACAGAAACCATGCAAAAAAGGCGGAACGAAGATGATGACGATGTTCGCAAGAAGGTGAAAACCCGGGCTGGTAAAAAACCTGCGAAGAAAATTAAATGAAATAGTGAAGGATGCCCGGAATGGAAAGCAACTAGAAATACTCCTGCATTTATAGTTTTTCATCACTTCTGATCAGACCTATGCCACTAAATCATCCACTTTCGTTCAGTGGTAAATGAAATATTCAGCCACATTTTATATTCTCCTTTTATTAGGTCATAAAGCTCTTGTCGGATCATATCCAGATCTTTAACGGTTGTGCCGGCTAATTCGCCGGGCAATAGAAAATCAATTTCAATCGTGTAGCTGCTGCCGGTTTTGGCAACCCTCACGTATTCGTCCGTGAAACCGTATTTTTTCGAAATATTTCCTGCCTGTTCATGGATATTATTTTCTACATCGTCATCCGGGGCAAACTGCAAAAGCTCACGGACGTTTTTCCAGAATGTTCGGGCAGGAATCCTGAGGAAGAATAGGGAAATGAACAAGACCATCGACGGGTCCAGGTAAGGAATGAGATATGCCAAAGAGGTTTTTCGAAGAAAATATCCCATCGACAAAACAACAAGTACTCCGAAGCTAATGAGCGCGTCAAGCTGCCATTCGGTTGCTTCGATCCGAACATATTCAGATTTTAGCAGAAGCGCCTTTTTTCGAAAGTAAAGCCAGAGGATAAAACAACCAACGATAGAAAAAATCAAATAGGGTAGTGCAATGCCTAATTCCACGATTTTACCGCCATCGACAATATCAATAACTGAGGTTGCTAGCGAATAGAGGCACAAAAAAATGATTACAGAAGATTGTACAGTCATCGAAAACGGCTCAAATTGCGAGCGCCCGAAAGGCAGATTGTCGTCGTCGGGCTTCCGTATGAAATTATTAACGAGCAATGAAACGCCTGAAAGACTGATACCCGCCATTGAAAAAAGGGCATCGAATATGATGGATTTCGAATCACCCAGGATCCCGACGATGATAGCCCAGATCGTAAACACTGAGCCAGTCGCGATGGATAGCTTAATTAGTTTTCGCTCCTGGATTTGTTTTTGACGGAGATTCATGAATTTTGGAAGGATGGACTTGTACCATCCGGGTATGGCAATTAAACAGTTGGCACGAGGATTAGGTTTAATGCCATTAGAAAGTTCTGGAAATTAGAGGCTTCCCGTGGCGTTTGGCGGGCAAAGCGTGTTTGTGTTTTATCTGTTTTACTAGTCTGACAAAATTCAAAAAATGCCAGCTTCGATCTTGATGCTTCCCTTTCCAGACTGATTTGTCGGCAGGTACATAATTTCGGCTTTACGGTTTTTCTGATCCGAAGAAAAGGTTCGCTCAAAGTTTCCCGTAACGGTGCCTGCTGGAATTTTGATTTCTTCGGAATAACTGCGTTTATAGGAAGAGTCGCTATTGTTTTTATAAAAGAAACTCAGTTGCAATACATAGTCTATGTTTGAAACACCTTCAATCTTCATGAGTAAGTTTTTATGCTCTTTTTTGTTAGAGGTAATCGAAATCCTTCTGGAATCTCCGAGGTCTTTGATATAGTATTCGTGGTAGTATGGCTTGAATAAGAAATACAAAATACCGGGAATAATGAGTGCTAAACATGCACTGAAAACGATCCATTCTCTGTTGTTAATCCACATAATTCAGGCCATTTTAGGGATATTAATGAACACTTAGATGTCATGAAGTAATCTTATCATTCTTTCTCTGAAAGCCCAGGATTAAGTGCTAACAGCTGATAGAAACAGATTGTCAGTTAGCAAGCTAAGACATTATCTTCTCCTGAAATTCCCGGATTGTTTTTCTGATTTGCTTTTCGGACACGCCGCTGTATTTGATCTGGAGCATCCGTATTTTGAGAGAATCGAGTTTCCTCAGTTTCCAGTATTTAGGGTGTGTTTGACCAATCGCTGGTCTATAATTTTCCTCCCGGGGCTCTTTGATTAAAACTTCAATTTCTGTTTCGATTTTCGAAGGATCCTTAACGGGTAGGGCCTTGGCAATCACTTTTACTGATCTGCCAGTCTCAAGTATAAAGGTTTTTTCGTGTGTCATATTTCAAGAGTTGCTATTTTTTTTTTGCAAAGTTAGGAATGAATATGAAGCGGATATTGGCTTAACGAAATGATAATATCCCGTTGATGTGACGTTACCCGCAAGCAAAGCCGGTTTTTTTATAAGCGATATTATCATATTGTTAACGGTGTATTTTGTGTGTCGCTGAAATGTAGATTTGTCAATAGTCTGAACTATTGGCATAAATATCATCTCAATCTGGAACACAAATGGAGGAACAGCTTTCAAGCAACGAGCAATCCGCAGACTGGTTAGGGAATGGATTTTTTTTAAAGATTGATCTTTTTGACCAAGTGACTAGGTCGTTATCCGCAACTTATTCAGCGCTTTGGTCGATTGAAGCAAATAAGGAGGCATGCGATACAGCGCTTGCTGAAAAGTATCTTTTAAGACAACGGGAAATTGTGAAGCTGAGGGATCGGTTTCCGCCCAACGGTATCATTAGGCGAGAAAAAGCAGCAAAGGCATATTTTGCAGAGCTCACACAGATTCGGAGCGTTTTGGCGGAAAATTATTGAATCATTGTAAAATCTGTTTCAAAATGGCCACTTGCTTTGTGGCAGTATTTGCTGGAAGAGGGTACAGGCAAGGTAAAAGCAAGGCTGGTTCGTAAGTTTGGAAAATATAGCGGGCTAAAAGAAATTGAAGCAATAGCGGTCGACGATGAATTGGGTTATGTATATTATTCGGATGAAGGAAAAGGAGTCCGGAAATATTATGCCGATCCTGAAAAAGGCAATGCAGAACTCGGACTTTTTGCGACAGCTGGTTTTACCGAAGATCATGAAGGAATTTCAATCTATAAACTCACTGATTCAACGGGCTACATTCTGGTGTCGGATCAGGGGGCTAACCAGTTTCAGATATTTGGCAGAGAAGGTACCGGTACGAATCCCCATCAGCATCAATTAATAAAAACAGTAAAAGTGAAAGCAACTAAAAGCGATGGATCGGAAATGGTTTCTGTTCCTTTGAATTCCCATTTTAAAAATGGTCTTTTTATTGCTATGAGTGATGACAAAACCTTCCATTTGTATCGATGGGAGGATGTCGCTGGGAAGGATCTGCTGAGCTTTAAATAAAAAAAAGCCCGTATTGGTTTAGTTTAACCATCCTAAGTTTCAACGGAACGGGGGGGCTGCCGGGAAAGTGATCTCCTCCTGGCAGACCTCGTTTTTTGTATGCCTGGTCGTTGCGTTTTTTTTGGTTATTGCAGTCGCTAAAAAGTGAATTGTTAAAGTATTGTTTATAAGTGGTTAATAATGAGTTAACAACATGTTGATACATTTATCCTGAATTTCGGGTAGGAGAGAAAAAGAGTTTTACCGGCAGACTGAAGAGATAGCGAGCTAAACAAAACAACACACATGGTCTGGTACGAAGATGAAGTGTTACGGGTTGAAGCAGCCGTAGGGAAATTGGGTTACGAACCTGAAACTTTATTTTACGGAAGCTCGAGTATTACACTCTGGAGCAGCCTGTATTCGGACTTTAATGCTTATAAGCCTGTAAATCTTGGTTTTGGTGGTTCCACGATAGCAGCATGTTCGTGGTTCTTCGACAGAATTGTTGGGCCTGTCAAGTCGACCAAAAGAATAGTCATTTATGCTGGCGATAATGATCTGGGGGATGGACGTAACCCGGAGGAGGTCTATCTTTTTTACAAACTGTTGCTCGTGCAGATACGAGAGAGATTTGGCAACGTGCCATGTTATTACATAAGTATAAAACCGAGCATCCAGAGGTGGGACATCATCGGAAAAATAAAAACTGCGAACAGGCTAATCAAAAAGGAAACACGCACAGATCCGTTTCAGGTTTATATTGATATTTTTCCGTTGATGCTTGATGTTCAGGGCGTTCCGTCCAGGACGTTATTTGAACCCGATGGCCTGCATTTGAGTGCGGCAGGATACAGTACCTGGAAAACTGCGGTACTCGATGGTTTTGATTCGTTTGAAACAACAAAGATTTAGCATCAAATTCTGTGTCCAATGGAAAGGTCATATCACAAATGGTTTAGTCCTGTTTTAAACAGGGACATGGAAATACTTGTATTCGGTCGCACGGGATTGCCGGTCGTATTTTTCCCTACGCGCTCCGCTCATTTTTATGACCTGGAAAACTGGCGTGTGGTTGACGCCATGAGTGCACAGATTAACTCAGGGCAGATCCAGGTCTTTTGCGTGGACAGTGTTGACGGCGAAAGCTTTTACTCACATTCGCCGCCATATCAAAAGATTATCCGTCACATGGAGTACGAAAGGTATATCCTTGACGAGGTCATCCCGTTTATTAAAAACCGGAACAGCAATCCGGGTCTTGTTGCCGCAGGGTGTAGTCTCGGCGGATATCATGCTGTGAATATTGTGTTGAAGCACCCAACTCTTTTTACAAAAGTGCTAGGGATGAGTGGCCGTTACGATCTGACGAAACCCTTGCCTTTTTTTGCTGACCTGTTTGACGGGTATTTCGACGAGAATATTTATTACAATATGCCTAATCACTTCGTTTCACAGATCTCTGACAAAACGTTGCTGGATGATTTAAGAAAGGTTGACATTACCATGGTAATCGGTCGTGAAGACTCATTTCTGCATGATAATTTCCGGTTAAGCTCGTCGCTTTCAAAAATTGACATTCCTCATAAGCTTCATGTGTGGGAGGAAGAGGCGCACAAGCCTCGTTACTGGCGTGAAATGGTAAAGCTTTATTTGTAAGGAGAATTCCATTTACTATTCGTTATGGGCAAGATATAAACAGCGTTTATTGATATGCGTTAGAGTCAAAAACCTCTTAATTACAGCTTTCAAAAAACTAAAGGCGTTTTCGAGCTATTTGTCTGACCAGGGATGAGTTGTTTAGCGGATTAAACCGTAATCAATCTTCACCACATTTGTTTGGGTTGCTGATACCAGGCCATAATGCCATTGCTGATCATATTGCCGTTCGGGAAACGATTTCTTCACCAAAAGTTAACATATACTTAACTGCCAGAAAACAAAAATAGGAGAGTTTTGCATTTTAAAAATTTGGTATTTAATACTAAAAAAAACCTGACAAAAATTCATCTTTATGGCCAAACTAGTCTACTTAAACGAATGGCGAATGGTGTTGAAACGAAAAACACATTCGGCCCTTTTACTCCTTTGCGTTTTGTTTTCAAATTTATCCTTTGCACAAACCAGTATTACCGGACAGGTTATCTCCAAGGAGGATAACCTTCCGATACCAGGAGTTAGCGTGGTTGCAAAGGGGACCACGAACGGAACAATCACAGATTCCAATGGGAAATACAAAATCGAAATCAGCGACAAGACCAACGAATTGATTTTCTCTTTTCTTGGATTCAGTTCGCAAGAAATAGAAGTCGATGGAAAAACCGTGATTGATGTCGCATTGGCAACTGACCTTCGACAACTTAACGAAGTTGTGGTAACGGCTCTTGGTATAAAAAAGGATATTCGCAGGATCGGTGTGGCGATCCAAACGGTAGATGGAGCTTCGACCGTCAAAGCCCGTGAACCAAACGCAATCAATGCGCTGGTTGGTAAAGTCGCTGGATTGACAGTAGGCGTTCAGCAGGAGTTGCTGCGGAAGCCAAACATTATGCTTCGGGGGAATACCGATGTACTTTTTGTTGTAGACGGGGTTCCTGTAAATTCAGATACCTGGAATGTGAGTCCTGACGACATTGATACTTATTCAGTCCTGAAAGGTGCTTCGGCATCGGCTCTTTATGGTTTCAGAGGTAAAAACGGGGCAATCCTGATTACAACCAAGCGTGGATCCAAAGACAAACGCGGGTTCTCTGTAGATGTTAACTCATCAACCATGATGGATAATGGTTTTTATGCCATACCCAAAGTTCAGGATTTGTATGGCCCCGGAGACCACGGTCGTTACGCGTTTGGGGACGGAAAAGGCGGGGGATTAAATGACGGTGACTATGATGGCGGATGGGGCCCGAAATTTGAAGGGCAGTTGATTCCTCAATATGATAGCCCGGTTGATCCTGTTACCGGCGTGCGGTCTGGTACTCCCTGGGTGGCTCGTGGAACCGATAATTTGAAAAGATTTCTTCAGCCAGGAATCCTTTCGACAAACAACGTATCCATTTCGGCAAGTGGTGAAAAATACAATCTACGCTTCTCCACATCACATATTCATCAGAAGGGGATTGTTCCGAATACAAAATTGAACATCACAAACTTCAACGTGGTCGCGGATTATAATTTTTCCAAAAAACTAAAATTCACTTCTTCACTGCAGTACAACAAGCAGTACACGCCGAATATTCCCGATGTCAATTATGGCCCCAATTCGATCATTTACAACATCGTACTCTGGGCAGGTGCTGACTGGGATGTTAATGATATGCGTAATTACTGGCAGAAAGGTAAGGAGGGGACTCAGCAGATCTACGCCGAATACCAGCGGTACAACAACCCCTATTTCATGAGCTATGAGTGGCTTAGAGGTCACCAGAAAACGGATATCATAGGACAAGCTGCTATGAATTATCAGTTTACTGATTTTTTTGAAGCCAGCCTTCGTACACAAGTTACAACCTGGAATTTATTCCGTAATGAAAAAATGCCATACTCGGCAGGTGCATACGGTCGTGACGAAAGGCGAGGGGATTACCGGGAAGACAGACGTAATCTTTTTGAGAACAACACCGATATACTTTTAAAGTTTGACAAAGATATTGTCCCGGGTCTGAACGCAAAAATTTGGGGTGGTGGTAACATTCGCAGCTTCGATTACAATTCATCATTCAGCTCAACGGACTACCTGAATGTTCCGGGACTATACAATTTTAACAACTCAGCAAACCCCGTAAGATCCTCAAATTTTACATCTGCAATGCGTGTTGCATCGGCTTACTATTCAGCGGATTTTACATTCAAGGACTATTTTACAATCTCCACAACAGGAAGAATGGACAAGTTGTCTACGCTTCCGTCGGGTAATAATACTTTCTTTTATCCATCCGTAGCGGGTTCCACGGTGCTTTCGGACTATATGAGACTGCCTGAGGTTATTTCGTTTCTGAAATTGAGGGGTTCTTATGCCAACGTGAAGGATGGCCTGACCCAATCAACGATCGGTGCTACACCGGCCACCAGCTACTTTGTTGGTTATGGCGACCAGTACAGCTCTCCCTATGACGGACCGACTTATCAAAATGCGGCCGTTTACTCCACACCATTTGCATATAATAATAAACCTGCGGCCTATTTCACGAATACACTCAACAACCCAAGTATCAAACCGAGCAGTACGTCGCAGACAGAGATTGGTCTTGACGTAAGAGTGATGCAGAACCGTTTAGGTCTTGATGTTACCTATTTTGTCTCCAACGAAGGACCACGAATTTTCTCACTGCCGATCTCCACGACGACAGGGTATGGTGCTGCCCTGGTGAATGGAATTAAAACAAGGAAGAAAGGATGGGAAGCGGCTCTCACGGGTTCTCCTATCCGTAGCGAAAAAGGGTTGAACTGGGACATTGTTGCCAATTACTCGACTTACAAAGAAGTTCTTACGGAGATTTATCCGGGTCAGGACAAGCTGAATACATTTTTTAAAGTTGGAGACCGCCTGGATAAATATTATGGAAGGGCTTTCGCCAAGACAAGCGATGGTAAAATCATTAACGATGACTCGGGTCGGCCCATTTATAGTCCGGTTAGTCAGTTTCTCGGCAACGCCAATTCCAAATTTGTGTTTGGTATCAATAACAAATTCGCTTATGGAAATTTCAATTTCAGTTTTCAGTTTGATGGGCGGATCGGCGGTGTGATTTCCAATTACATACAGAAGCAAACTTTCCGTGGCGGACGTCATATTGAGTTGATCGAGGGCGCTATGGGTGCATCGCGCGCAACGGACTATGAGGCATTTAAAGTCAATAAGGAAAATAAGACCTATGTAGGTGTGGGCGTGCAGGTTAGTGATGGAACAGCGCTGAACTTCGATGCGGATGGCAATATTACAAACCTTTCGTCATTGACCTTCAAGAACAATGCCACTGCCCAAACGGTACAGGACTGGGTTAGCCGGTATTATAATTCGGACGAAGGTAATTTGATGAGCCGATCTTTCGGCATGCTGAGAGAAGTGGTGATCGGCTACAAATTTCCGGCATCACTTTTGGAAAGGAGCGGGTTTATTCGTGGGGCATCGGTTTCGCTGGTGGGGCGTAACCTGCTGTATTTTGCTGAGAAGAAAGATATAGACCTTAACCAATATTCAACAACCGACGGGAGCTCGGGATTACAAACTCCTTCCGTACGCCGTTATGGAATTAACGTGAATCTCACTTTTTAGGATTTGATTGGTCAAATCAGGCATTAATTGTAAATCTCAAATTGAATCAGATGAAAATCAATAATATAATCTTCGTAATTTTTTCAGTTGTTGCGTTAGCGCTGACCAGCTGCGAAAAGAGTTTTGAGGAACTTGAAAAGGATCCTAATCGTGCGGTGACCGCCCCGCCATCCCTTGTTCTGCAAGGCATAGAATACGATATGTACAACAATATCGGAACTCCATTCAGCTCTTCGATGCGTTGGAACCAGTTTTATGCCATTAACTATAACTACTATGGTAACAATGAATACCAGTGGTCTGAATTTCAGAATCATTATGTGACCTTGAAGAATGTTGTGAAAATGGAAGAGGAAGCCAGGCGTTCCGGGCTCGCCGATGTGAACGTCTATTCTTCTTTGGGAAAGTTTTTCCGCGCGTTCTTTTTTGATCAGATGTCGGTACGGACAGGTGATTTGCCAATGACTGATGCATTGAAAGGCATTGAAAACAGCACACCGAAATATGACTCTCAGAAAGATGTGTATATCCAGATACTCAAATGGCTGGATGAATCCAATGCTGAGATGGGATCGCTAATTGCCAAAGGAAACAGCAAAGTTGCAGGTGATTTTTATTTTACCGAAGATCTGAAAAAGTGGCAAAAGACCGTCAATAGTTTCAAAATGAGAATATTGATCCGTCTGAGCAAAAAAGAGTCCGAAGCTGGCCTTAACGTGAAAGCACAATTTGCTGAAATGCTGGCAAACCCTGCAAAGTATCCTTTGATGGAAGGAATGGGCGATAATCTTGAATTTAAATTCAATAGTAATTTCAACAAGTATCCTTCAAACCCAGACAATTTCGGTTTCGACGCAACACGACAGAACATGGCTCAAACCTATGTTGGTTTACTGACTGCTCGCAAGGACCCGCGGGTAATGGTTACTACGGAACCTGCCGGCGCGCAACTTAAAGCCGGCAAACTACCAAGCGACTTTTCGGCGTTCATTGCTGCCAGTTCGGGTGAGGATTTGTCTGACATGTCCAATAAGGCAGGTAAGGATAACGGTCCAGGTTTTGCACCGGGAGAATATTCGTTTCAAAGCAGATCGAGATACTATTCCAATTACACCGGTGAAAATGCATTTATTGTTGGCTATCCGGAGTTATGCTTCAACGTAGCAGAAGGAATTAACAGAGGATGGGCGACTGGCAGCGCCGAGGATTGGTATAAAAAAGGAATTAAAGCGTCGCAGGAGTTTTATGGCGTAAAATCCGGAACACTAACGATGACCTATTCAAAAACAGGGGGACGGGCGTCAACAGATTTTGCTCCTTACACAATCAATTTCAATTTTGATGAGTATTATGCCCAGGCTCTTGTCAAATACGCAGGCAATGATGCAGCAGGATTGGAGCAGATTTTAACACAGAAATACCTGGCCTTTTTTATGAACTCGGGAATGGAGGCCTATTTCAACTACCGTAGAACTGGTTTTCCGAAATTCATGACCGGCGTGGGAACGGGTAATTCGGGAAGGATAGCCGTTAGGTGGCAATATCCTTTTTCAGAAAGAACCACCAATCAAACCAACTATAAAGCTGCGATTCAAAGTCAGTTTGCCGGAAAGGATGACATCAATGACTTGATTTGGTTGTCAAAGTAACGTCCTTAATAAGGTTCAAAGTTACTGGTAAGGAGCTTGTCTTAAATGTGATTAAGATGGCCCTTGCCAGTTTTTGTGACGTTCTGGGATTGTGTGATTCTGACAAGGATTTGGATTGTTGATACTAATAATTAGCAACCGTGAAAAACATCGAAGTGATATTCTGTTTCAAATCAGTAACAAGCTCAGGGAGGAAAGAACAAATAAAGGCGTTACGATTCAGAGAGTAGCTGATAACGCTGGCGTGAGCAAGAGTCTCGTATCACAGGTTGAAAACAACAGAATAACTCCTTCGCTTCCTCTTTTACTTAACTTGATCAACGCTTTAGGTCTTGACCTTAACGTATTTTTTAAAGAGTTTGTGTCAAAGGTTTCAAGTGCGCAAGTCTTAATCGTGAAACGGCAGGATTATGAGCCCTTCAAGGAAGAAAATTCCTATGGATTTTTCTATCGGAGGATTTTAACTAAGGAGTTTGGGGAACACAAGCTGGATGTATTTTTGCTTCGACTATTCAAGGATTCACGCCGCCCAATGACGCGGACTAATGCCTATATTTTTAATTTTATCCTGCAGGGTTCGGTTTCTTACTTCATAGGGAGGAACCAATACGTTCTTAAAGAAGGAGATTCGATATTTTTCGATGGCAACGAGCTTCATAATACAAAATGTATTGACGGAAACGAGGTGTTACTTTTAATTGTCCATTTTATTGACAATCCAAGGAATATTTAACCCCTTCGGCTCCGGTATGTTGTGAAAAGAAAAAGTATATTTCAGTTTTACATGAGTTCCCTGCCTTAATGCCTGCGATCGAAACAGGGAAGCCCGCTTCTTCAAATCTTCCAATAAAAAGTTCGGGATTTGTACCGTTGGGTGCACATTGGGAATAACCAAAATCGACTAAAACGTGGCAATGTATCCACCTTTGATCATCCCAAAGAAGAAAGCCATTCGATACTGTTTCTCAGTAGGCTGATCTTTTTGTCTTGCTCCATTTTTTTTAGCAATCTGGACACGACCTCCCGGGAAGAATTCAGGTCGTTAGCAATTTCCTGATGGGTGATTGACAAAATATTGGTCTTACTACCTTCAAACTGTTTTTTTAGATAGAATTCCAGTCTTTCATCCATGCCTTTGAATACGACATTGTCAAATACGACCAACAGTTCTTCAAAACGGGCCCGATAGTTTGCAATCACGAAGTAATACCAGGTTTTGTATTTCTGCATCAACTCATCCATCAACTGGATCGGGATCATGATCGCAACGGTGTCTTCCACTGTTTTGGCCATGATCTCGCTGGCTTCCAGTTTGGTATTACAGATCATCGATAGTGCACAGGCACTACCCGGTTCCAGATCATAAATGAAGGCTTCTTCACCATCGTCACCCTGACGGTAAAGTTTCACCCTGCCGCTCCCGATAAGCAAAGTATGTTTGATATACTGTCCTGTACGCATGATCACTTCTCCGGCAGGTATTTCTTTCAGGATGCAATCATTTGTCAATCGCTCTTTTAACTCGGGCTCAAAATCAGGAAAAACGTTATCGAGGTAATGCGAAATACTTTCAGTCATAATGCGCTAAATGATTAGGCGAGGCGTAGTGTCATAAATCAAACCTGATCCAAAAGGTTCCGCATGTTCGATTTGGCAAAAGGATTGTGAAACTGGCTACACTTTATTGTATTGTAAAATTCGAAATAATAATGTTTCGGCTGTGTGACTTTTATCACTTTCCAGGTAAACGAAGATTCTGAATTTTGTATCATAATTGATTCAAAATGGAAATTGCAGCTTATATAGCATCTGTATTTATTGGTGTTTCACTTGGTTTGATTGGTGGGGGCGGATCGATATTGACTGTCCCTGTACTGGTATATATGTTTGGGGTCAGTCCCTTAATTTCTACATCTTACTCGCTTTTTATTGTTGGGTCAACCAGTCTTGTCGGTGCTTACACCAATTATCGAAAGGGAGCCGTGAAGATTAAAACGGCGCTGTTATTCGGTAGCACATCGATTACAACGGTTTTTCTAACGCGCAAATTTCTGATTCCCATGATCCCAAAGGATCTATTCAAAGTTGCCGGATTTCAGATCACCGAACCGTTGGTGACAATGATTCTTTTCGCAGTGTTAATGGTGGCTGCATCTGTGGGCATGATCAGAAGTAAGGAAAGGAAACCCGGTTGTCTGGAATGTGATCTGAGGGGGAATATGATCAGAATGTTGGTAAGCGGCGTAGGGATTGGACTTACGACAGGAATGCTGGGAGCTGGTGGGGGCTTTCTTCTGATTCCAACATTGGTACTGGTTCTTGGTATGCCAATGAAAGAAGCAGTCGGCACATCACTTCTGATCATCGCGCTGAATTCGCTGATCGGTTTTGCAGGCGATATGGGTCATTTTGTGATTGACTGGATATTTCTTTTGAGAATTACAGCCATCTCCATGGCCGGGGTCCTGATCGGAGGCACAGTAGCCAAAAGGGTAGATGCTGCTTCTTTGAAAAAAGGCTTTGGCTGGTTTGTGCTGGTGATGGGAGTCTATATTATTTCCACCGAGCTACTGCACCTGAAATAAATTGCATGCTTCCAACAAAAACTAACTGTATGATATCCAGGAGAAAAAAGAAAGATCTGATTTTTGTGGGCGTTCAACTGGTGTTGTTTATTGCCTACGTGTTAGTGCCGTCTTTGTTAAATGTGACAGTAAATCAAATTGCCAGAATAGTTGGACTTGCTTTCCTTATCATTGGAACAGGTATTTTTCTGGCGGGTTTATTTCAGCTCAGAAAAAGCCTGACTCCTTTCCCATCGGTTCGGTCTGATGGTCATTTGGTCACAAATGGAATCTACCGCTTTATCCGGCATCCGCTTTACACAGGCATCATTGCTGGTCTGTTTGGTTATGGATTGTACCGCGGCCATGCAGGTCAGCTAATCATTGTGGTGCTGCTTATCATACTTTTTTATTTTAAATCCATCTATGAAGAGCGGATGCTTCTCAGTGCATATCCGAATTATAAAAAATACAGTCTGCAAACCGGAAGGTTTCTGCCTAAATGGAAAAATGTTATTGATGTTTTATTCCTGCGTGATAAATATCACTGACCAGCTTCCATGACCTCCCGAACTTTGTGTATATAATTCAAATAGAACTTTTAAACTTTAAAAATACAGGACATGCAAATTCAGCAAATTTATACGGGTTGCCTTTCACAAGGCGCGTATTATATCGAAAGTAATGGGGAAGCCGTGGTGATTGATCCGCTTCGTGAAGTTGAACCTTATATCAACCGAGCTGAAAAAGACGGTGCCAAAATAAAGTATGTGCTCGAAACGCACTTTCATGCTGACTTTGTATCAGGCCATATTGACCTTGCCGAAAAAACGGGTGCGAAGATCGTATTTGGGCCGACTGCCAAACCTGGATTTGACGCAATTGTTGCCATAGATGGACAGGTACTAAAGGTGGGCGATATCACATTTACAGTAGTGCACACCCCGGGGCATACCATGGAAAGCAGCTGTTATCTGTTAAAAGATGAGCAGGGTAAAGAAGTTGGAATCTTCACCGGAGATACACTTTTTATTGGTGATGTGGGACGGCCGGACCTGGCGCAAAAAGTATCGGCCGAATTGACACAGCAAAAGTTGGCCGAACATCTTTTTGATTCTTTGCGTGACAAAATTATGCCGCTGGCTGATGACATTATTGTATATCCTGCACATGGAGCAGGTAGTGCCTGTGGGAAAAATATGAGCAAAGAAACGACGGATACATTGGGTAATCAGAAATTGTTCAATTATGCACTGAGGGCTGATATGAGCAAGGAAGAATTCGTGAAAGAGGTTACGGACGGCTTGATGCCGCCTCCGGCTTATTTTCCTGAAAATGTGATGATGAATATTCGGGGATACGAAAGCATCGATACCGTGCTCGAACGTGGCAGTCATGGGCTTGATGACGCAGCTTTTGAAGCTGCTGCCAACGAAACCGACGCAGTGATGCTCGATACCAGAGATGCTGAGATTTTTGCAAAAGGTTTCATACCCAATTCCATCAACATCGGAATCAATGGAAGTTTTGCGCCGTGGGTGGGCACGCTGATACCGGACATTAAGCAGCGAATATTACTGATTACCGATCCGGGCCGGGAAGAAGAAGTGGTGACCCGTCTTGCCCGTGTTGGCTACGACCATACCATCGGGTATCTGAAAGGCGGGATGGACGCCTGGATAAAAGCAGGTAGAGAAGTTGATCAGATCGAATCGGTGAATGTCGGGCAGATCAGTGAGCGTTTGCAAAATGATCCCTCCATCATCGTTCTGGATGTTCGCAAAGCCAGTGAATTTGATTCAGAGCATGTGATTGGTGCTGAAAATGTCCCACTCGACTACCTCAATGATCATCTGGCCCAGATCGATAAAAACAAAATATACGCTGTGCACTGTGCGGGCGGTTATCGGTCGATGATCTTTAATTCTATTTTGAAAGCGAGTGGATATGACAATTTGATCGATGTTAAAGGAGGGTTTAAGGCGATCAAGGAGTCTGGGAAGTTTGAAGTGAGCAATTATGTTTGTCCAAGTACACTTTTGTAAAACGAGATCATGGGAATTATATCGGTATTATTCGGAAATAACAAAACAGACTTCAAAAGTCTTGTTGATAACGGCGCACTTATCGTTGATGTACGTAGTCCGCAGGAGTTTGCATCAGGCCACATTGATGGCAGTGTTAATATGCCACTGGATTCAATAAACTCCAAAGCCCCGTTTTTGAAAAAAGGTGGAAAGCCTGTAATCACCTGCTGTCGGAGCGGCGCCCGCAGTGGGATGGCAGAAGAGGTTTTGAAAAAGGCGGGAGTAGAAGTTTACAACGGCGGAGCCTGGGGGAACCTTCAAAGGAAAATTCAATAACGACATTATTAAAATATGCTGGAAATAATAAAACAGCCCTGGCCATGGTTTGTGGCCGGGCCGTTGATCGGGCTCACTGTGCCTGCCTTGTTGATACTGGGTAATAAATCCTTTGGGATCTCGTCATCGCTGCGCCATGTTGGGGAAATTCGTTTGCCGTAAGTTTAAACAAAATTGAAAAAAGTGAATTTCATGACAACTCGTTTCGAAAATATGATAGCACATCTATTGATAGCACAAAGTTTCAGAAGGTACAACAATTTGAAAATAGCGTCGATGGTTTCTCCGATAAACAACTCGAAATATTAAATAGAATATCTGAAGCAAAGTCGAATAGCAATTCATATACAGCCTTCGTTAATCACCTCACCGAAATTAATAATGATATATACGCAACGGTTCCGGCAGATGAGCAAAAAGACCTACTGTATGTAACCGGGGCCTTATATTTCGGATTTAAGGCAATAGATAGCTTAGTAAGAGAGGGCATCATTGTTTCCAGAAGCGAAACAAAATCATCTGCATTACGTATTTCCGAAGATGGTAAGGAAGGAGAGAATTGGATTACTAATCCTCAAATATTTGGAAACATCTGGGCCATTGCAATAATCGAACCGACACCAATCGGAGAGGCTGTCGCTGGAGTACTGACGGGAATTGTGGGCGCTTACCTTGTTGCGACTAGAACTCAATGAATTAGTAAATATGTTTACTGCAAACAGCATGGTGGTACCAATACGCGGTGCTCTGACTGTTTACATTTTTGCATTGTTCAAGGATACTGGAACTGTAACTAGCCGATTATTATGATAGGATTTGAATTACAAGTAAAGGGAGAGAAAATTTCTGCCGCCCTTAAGAATGGCGTTGTGTCTATTATTCTAACAAAATTGTCAACTGATTTCGGTGATTCGATAGACATTGATTTCACTGGATTGGATACTTCAAATCCAGAAAAGAGTGAAACTATTGATTGGCTTAAATCTCAGCCGGAGATTGGAGATGAGATAATTATTCGAATAGTGGAGATAGAGGAAGTTTCGCAGCCAATAAGGGTTGAAGCACATAGTGTCGAATCTGTAAATGACCAGAACTTGAAGGCATACTATAATATTAAGAAGGATTTGGAGAAAAAAGGGCTAATTTAAATTGCCTAAGACTTGATTTGTCAGATACAGCGAATTCGCCAATACCAAATCTTGCAGTTTGCCTCGAACATTTTTTTCCACAATCCCCTCTCAGTCAATTATTGAGGGCTATGGGAGAAAATGTGGATTTTTCCATTGAAGAGTCCAAGTCATCGCAGTAGTTGGCGGGTTACACCGGTAAGTTTAAGTTCAGAATGAAAATAAGGTACTTGATCAGCTGGTTCCGTATCCAGGAAATGTTCCGGCTGCAATCATTTCATATGTATGGAATTATCGGAAGTGCAGTGTTTGTGGGAATAATTTCAGTTTGGCTTATAAAACGTTTTGATACCCGTACCATTTCAGGGGAACAAATAGCATTCACAGACAAGAAATTCAATAAGGGACAAATTTACGGAGGTCTGCTTTTCGGGCTGGGCTGGGGTCTCACGGGCGCTTGTCCGGGCCCCTTGTTTGCACAGATAGGCATGGGTGCAACCGTTGTAATCGTCACACTGGTAAGTGCGGTTGCAGGGACCTGGGTTTATGGTAGGTTTAGGGAAGATCTGCCACATTAAAACAGCCGATCTTTTCATCAGGTTCATCAAGGTACCTTTGTAGTTTTTATAATAGTAATTTCTTTCCCTTTCAGACAAGTGTTATCCCCTGAAAGGAGAAAACTTATCAAAACTTGATGATTAGTGAGCTGTAAACCACTTAGATCCTATGGCCTTAGCTGTTCCAGTTCCAATGGGAGTTCTACGAGGAAAACATTTCTGGTCTAAATAATGCGGTAGACTCGCAATACGGGTGTGAAAATGAAATACAATTTGCCGGATTCAATCTGCCATGTGGCACGAGTCGGCATTGACTTATCACTCGGACCTCAGATATCGGACAGGGTTGGTGGTGGCGGCCTTCAAAGCATGTCCCAATGTTGTCAAAATGGTAATCAGCAAGATTATTACCAGCGCCAGGGTAGGAAGCCAGACGTTAATGGAAATGCGATGTGCGTATTGCTGCAGCCAGCTACTCGCTAACCATAAACCTAAAGGAGCTGCAATCAAAAATCCCGCCAGGATAATTTTACCGAATTCTTTTCCAAACATCCATAACAATTGTTGCGTTCTTGCACCCAGCACACGCCTCACGCCTATTTCTTTTGCGTGCCCTTGGGCCATAAATGTCACCAGTCCATACAGTCCAATACAGCTCATTGCCATCGCAATAAAAGCAAACGCTTGTGTAAAACCTGCGAGGAGGTTCTCTAGCTGAAAAAATGATTTCAGCAAATCGTCCAGTTGGTCTGCTTTGTAGACACTGTCAGGAAAGGTTTCATCCCACACTTGCTGAACGGCATCTAACGTCGACTGCTGGGGCTCTGAGGATAATTTTAAGATAGCCATCGTCGTATGTTGTGGGTCATGAATAAGGGTAACCGGCACAATGGACTGATGCAAGTTACCACTTCGAAAGTCTTTTACTACGGCCACAATAATTCGATCTGCGTCTTTGACCCGAATGTGTTTTCCAATTACAGCGTTTGCCCCGGTGATACCAAGTTGCCGAACAAGTGTTTCATTCACCATGACCTCCTGTGAACTAGTGTCGGTGGAAATGAAATTACGACCGGCTACAAGTGACAATCCAAAAGTAGACAGGTAGTGTTCATCCACAGCCCTGGTGCGCGTCTCGAAAGACTCGGGTTTTGAAGCAATGTGATAACTGAAAGGACTAGGCCTGTTGTATGGCGACGCTGGCGGATCGCTACCAAAGGTAACGCTTTCGACTCCAGCTGTCTGCAGCCAGCGTTGACGCAATTGTGAATAATTCACGGGGTCGGATTTCGAAAGCCATACACTAAGCATCTTTTGATGCTGAAAACCCCAATCCACCTTGTTCATGTGGCGAAGCTGGGCTGTAATTGTCAGCACGATGATCAAAAAAAGTTGCGCTAATATGAATTGCCCGGTAATCAATGTTTTTCTTACGGAAAATCCAACAGTTGACTTTGTTTTCAACTGTCCGGTCAGCACTTCTACTGGATTAAATTTGGACAGTACCCACGCTGGATACAGGCCGGCAAATAAAATGACACCAGCGATCAGTATTACAAACCAGCCCATGGTTTTAGGTTGCACTAAATCCAGGATGGAAATAGCTGGGTACAGCATTTCGACCTGCGCTGCCAGAATATGATTTACCCCTGGCATAAAAAGTTGTGTCAGTATTAGGGCCATTATCACCGAAATGCAGGTTATTAATACAGTTTCAATCAAAAATTGCCTGATCAACTGCAACTGGCTACTGCCCACAACTTTGCGCACACCAACCTCCCTTGCACGTTGTAATGCTTGGGCAGTTGCCAGGTTGATGTAATTAAAACAGGCCCCTAACACAAGCAATAGCCCTATCGTAATCAATATATACAAGACCGGACGCGGCGCCATGCCACTCCGTTCATGGTTTAGGTCGGCAAGAGGCAGTACATTGAATGAGCGTTGCGCCGCCATACCTTTTGACAAGTATTTTTTGCGAACGACGTCCAGGGTGCTGACAAGTTGCTGCTGGCTGGCGCCTTTACGCAACAATACAAAGCACATGCTATGCAGACCTTCCCAGTCCTGCATGGCTGCGGCAGATTCTAAACCCGGGATAGTCGCGTACGAGATCAAAGCATCGTAACGAAGCTGGGTATTTGAAGGAGGGTTCTTTATTACACCGGTTACAGTAAGATCCACCCGATTGTCGTATCGCAGTACACGTCCGATTGGTAATGCTTGATCAAAATATTTTTGGGCATAACGTTCGCTTATAACAATAGAATTGGGCAATGTCAATGCAGTTTGCGGATTACCCATTACCCATTCCACCGAAAAGTGATCAAAGTATTGTGGTTCAGCAAAGCAAACGTTTCGTGATTCATTGAATTTTTTGATATAGCCCTTATTTGCAGCAGGAACATTAATTGTCCGCCCGAATACTGTCTCAATCCGTGTCGCGCTCTGAACAAAGGGATAGTTACGCCGAAGCACTTCGGCTAGCGGACGCGGGGCAGCGTCGGTCGGTCTTACATTTTCCTTTTTTATATCAGTCACAATCCAGAATGACCTTTCCAAATAGGGATGATGGCGGTCGTAGCTGAACATATAATTCACCACAAGAAAAATAATCAATCCGCTGGCAAGCCCAATGGCTAAGCTAGCAATGCGGATTAGATTAACTTGTCGCTGGCGCCACATGCGTCGAAAGGAAAGTGTTAAGTAATGTGTAAGCATAGATACTTAAAGTTGATTATAATTTAGATACAAGTATATATAAATATATTCTATATACAACAAAAAAGTCCTCTTTAATAATCGATTGTTAATTTGAGCCTTTCAGTGTTTTCTCGCGAGCATAAATGCACTTAAATAATAACGTTTCGCTAAAAGAACTGGTGCTATTTTTGTAAAGCCGTTAGGAGTTTATGTCGCTCTATTTTCCTTGATAAGCGTTAATGCTTGAAGTTTGAAGTTCATCAAACTCAAATAGGTGCAGGTCAGAGTGTAAATTCATTGTTGGGGTTTGTAATTATTCCTTTTTAGTAATTTTAAGATCGGAAAAGTAGCCCTCCGTACCAATTTCTACCCATAGTCCAATTGCGCCTGTGGCCTGTGGATCGTTGCAATTAAAGGCCGATTTGTTTATTGTACGTTGCATTATCCCAGAATAGATGCTCTTCGATCATCACGCCGTTTTTCCAAAGGCCAACCGTCGCCATTGCAAATTTAAAGGCTTTGCCCGTTGGCTGAATGAATTTTCCATCACTGATCGGCATTGGTTTGGTAAAGGTGCCTTCAAATACGCCTGTAACAATTTGAAGTTAATTGTGCAAAGTCGCAAAGAAATAATCAAAGCTTAATGTCAGATATTGATTTCCCGACGTCTAACTGACGTTTTTTGTATTAAAATCCAGACCGGACTTGCAATCGAAGGTTTCATTGGCAAGGTCTTTTTGTAATACAAAATACATCAACAAACTGTTGCGGATAAAAAATATGAAGTTGTCGAAAAAATACACACTGGAAGAGATTGCAGGCATGTTTACAGTATTTGGCATGGATCTCTACCACTGTGAAGAAATGTCTCTTTTTGAGCATTCAGCACAAATGGCAATCCTTGCGAAGACAAATGGGTTTTCTGAGGAAGTGCAAATTGCTGCTTTTCTGCACCAAATTGGTGACATGCTTCCAGAAAATTGTGAATCGGATGGCCGGGCTCTGTTTGGACTAAAAAATAAGGAAAAAGTGGCTGCGGGCTGGTTGAAGGCCCGGGGATTTTCAGAAATGGTGGTATTTTTAGTCGAATACCATCTTCATGCAAAGAGATATCTGATGTTCAGGGATCCAACGTCTCACAATTTTATCGCCGACGCAGGCTATCCGGGCTTCAACTCGAGATTGATGCCGATGAATGAGGTTGAAGCAGACGCCTTCGACCAGTTGCCCTATTTCGAACTCAATATCGCGATGAGAAAATGGGGTGAGACTTCCAAGGTTATCGATTTGGCTATTCCCGATATGGAACATTTTTTGCAAATGATCGAAAGACATCTCGAAAGAAAGGCGATTGTTTTTTGAGGTTATGGTTGGCGTGTAATACGTCAATCTTCTTTGCTACACGCCGGGAAAGCTTAAACCACCCGGATTTGTCTGTTTCTGCCCTCACATCCAGGCTATAGCTTCAGGGATGGCACTGAGATTTGAACACAGCTAATCTACATCCAGTCAACTACTTTGCTGTTTACGCCGGTCCGGTAGGCCGACCGCACCGCTGCTGTACTAACTTTGAATCAGCCAGGCCCATATCAGTTTTTGCCCCATTTAAGAATTTTATCACCCTCAGGCTGGCACATAAGGCAAGCCCAGGGATGGTTGCGCGCCAGTAATGGTGCGAGCAGTAATTATCAGAATTGCTCGTTTGGCCTTCATTGGGAATTCCGTGACAGGCGTTGATTTGCTTATGCATCAGCCTGTTATATTTAAAAACGCAAAAAGAAAGTTCACAATAATTTATGGTAGAAATTTCGGAAGCAGCATTGTGATATTCAATCCAACCAGAAAACCAAAAACGAGCTGCCGCAACCAAGTGGTTAAAGCATTAGCCCAAACAAAAAAAAGCGCGTAGTGTATATAACAGAAAGTCCGGGCACTTAAAGCATTAGGATTTTAACCGACTCGAGTCGGTCAAAGTAAAACCCTTGAAGCATGGCAGATATTGAAAGACGAAAATTTGTAAAACTGGGACTAACGGGAGCGGGCGCCCTTCTGGCTGGCGTCGCCAGTGCATCAGGTGCGATCCTTCCTGCAGTCGAACCAAAAAAGTTTAACATCATCGATTTCGGTGCTTCCCGGGAAGGCGAAAAGTTAAACACGGCGGCCATTCAAAAAGCCATTGATGCCTGTTTCAGGCAAGGTGGGGGGCAAGTGGTAGTTCCGTCTGGCATATTTCTTACCGGTTCGGTCGTGCTTAAAAGTAAGGTCAACTTGCATCTGGAGCAAGGAGCGATTCTGCTGGCTTCCACGCAGTTTAAGGATTTTCCCAAAAGAACAGTGCGGAGCGCCGCGCGGTACCAGAAGTATCTGAACCGCTGCATGATCTACGCGCAGGCGGAAAAAGACATCAGTGTAACCGGACCGGGCACGCTGGACGGGCACGCGTTATTGGATGGTACCGGAGAATTTAAAGAGCAAAACGCGGAAAATCCTTCCTTTATCTGGTTTGATGAATGCGAGAATATTGTCATAAAAGACGTCACTTTCCGGCGCTCGGTATGGTGGACACAGGCGTATACCCGCTGTAAACATGTTCATGTAGACCATATTAACATTACGGAAAATTATTTTAACAATGCCGATGGTGTGGACATTGTGGATTGCGACGATTTCATCGTGGAAAATTGCAGTATCAACTGCAACGATGACGGCATATGTCTGAAAGGGTACACCGATGCAGGGTGCAGAAGGGGAATCATCCGAAACAACAGAGTGCGGACCCTTTGTAATGGGATCAAAATGGGTACCGACTCATCCGGCGGTTTCAGGGATATTCTCATCGAAGACAATGAAATCTGGCAGACTGCGATTTCGGGGATCGCCCTACAGATCGTGGATGGCGGGGTGATGGAGAATATTATCGTGCGTAGAATCGTCATGAACGGGATATGCACGCCGATCAGCATGCGACTGGGCGAGCGAAACCGTTTGGTTTCGGGGTCACTGGCTGTGCAACCCGGCATTATGCGAAATGTTCACATCAGCGACATCAAGGCCACCGTCAACAAGGCAGAGCGTTACAATGATGAAGAGCGTAAACGCCACAACTACATTGTTCATACGTCGTCGGTTTGCGGCGTACCCGGAAGTTACATCCAGGATGTAACGATCGAAAACATTGATATCACCATTGTGGCCGGGTTTCCTGTTGCTACCGCAGAAGACGCTTTAAGAATGATACCGGAGGTGCCAAAAGACTATCCCGAAAACCGGATGTATGGAACCTTGCCATCTTACGGTTTTTACCTTCGTCACGTAAAAGGAATACAGATGAAAAACATTACCATAAATCAAAAACAGGCCGACGGCAGGCCTGCCTTTATGCTCGATGACGTTCACGAATCCGATTTTGAAGAAATTTCTGTAACCAACAGTCGTTCTGCACCCGTTTTTTCTGTAAAGCAAAATTGCAGCGGCATCCTTCTCGATCAAATTGTTTAAAGATGATAAACCCTGATTTTTTTCAACGTTACCCGGTCGCACCGTCGTTTACCGCGGACGTCGACCTGAACATCGTTAATTTTGGAGCGGTGGGAGATGGGAAACACATCAATACTTCAGCCATTCAAAAAGCCATTGACACCTGTTCGGGAAAGGCGGCGGCAAAGTGACTGTGCCGAAGGGGGAGTTTTTGACCGGTACGATCAGCATGAAAAGCAACGTGCACTTGCATCTTGAAGAGGGAGGCATGATCCTGGGAAGCCCCTATATGAAGGACTATTCAAAAGTATACTGGAGCCATGATGTAAATCACGAAAATGGCGCCCAGTGCCTCGTATCTGCCAGTGGCCAGTCCAAAATGATGATCTCGGGTCTGGGATCGATTAATGGAAATGCCAGAGTCGACAGCACCGGAGAGTTTCGCGATACGGGCAACAACGACCTGCGGCCACCGCTTTTCTGGTTCGAAAACTGCACTGATGTTACCGTGAAGGAGGTCACTTTCAGGCAATCACTAATGTGGACAGTTATGTTTGATAATTGCAAGCATGTTTGGGTAGACAGAATTAAAATTGTCGAAAACTATTTCTATAATGCTGACGGAGTTGATATCATTGATTGCGAAGATTTTCTGATCGAAAACTGTGACATCAACACCGACGATGACGGCATATGCCTGAAAAGCGCCTCAAGGGGCTGCAACCGTGTCGTTGCCCGCAACAACAAAGTGAGGTCTCTCTGTAATGCCTTTAAAATGGGGACTACTTCCAGTGGTTCCTTTACGAACATTCTGATCGAAAATAACCACGTTTGGCAGACTGTCATTTCGGGTATTGCGCTGCAGATCGTAGATGGCGGAGTGATGGACAATGTTGTCATTAAAAACATGGTAATGGATGGAGTAGGAACCCCCATTAATCTTCGTCTGGGTGACCGCGGCAAGCCAGGAAAAATGAAGGTACAAAGGGGGATTCTTCGCAACGTGCAAATTTCCGGGATCACTGCCACCACAGGCAAGGTTATGAAATACAACGAAGCAGAGCAACATCACCACCCTTATCCTCCGTATCCTTCATCGATTTGTGGTTTACCGGGGTATCTGATTGAGAATGTGAGCATCGAAGACGTTACCATCACAATCGTTGAAGGTTTTCCTACCGGAACGAGCGAAGAGCTGCTTCGGGAGGTTTCCGAAAGCCCCGCCAAATATCCCGAAAACAGGATGTTTGGCGATTTGCCGGCTTATGGATTTTATTTCCGTCACGCCAGGGGCATTCAGCTGAAAAACATTTCCGTTTCAACGCCCAAGGAAGATGGCCGCCCCGCGTTCGTGTTTGATGACGTGCATAATGCCACATGCAGCGGACTTACAGGGAACAATGCAAAAGATACATCACTGCTCTCAGTGAAATCGGGTTGCAGTAAAATAAGGATTGGTTAGAATTTTATCAGGAAATGATCATGGCATCCTGGGGTGGCGTACGTGAGTAAATCACGGCCTCTTTTCCTGGCTGATACCCGAAACGAATCGATCATTTCCCCGGTGAGAACCCGGTTTCTGAGCGGACCACGGCGCACTGTACAAAAACATTGCCTTTTTATGAACAAAAAATATTTTGGATCGCCTGTGGCATTTTGTTACGCCTGAATACAAAAAAAGAACTCCGGACACCGAAGTTCTCTTTTCCACCACCTTACTCAACTGGTATATAGAACGAAAAGGCATACCAAAAATTATGACTTTTATTCGTAGAGAGCAACCGGAATTATGATTGATCAAAGGTATCTCAACCATTGAGAATTATAGCCTTCAATTCCCTCATATGTTTGAAAAGGCTATCTCGCACAATGTCACTTCCCTGGTATTTCTCAATACGCATCACTTCCATTTGGAGAAATAGGTTAGGATCGCTCAGGGTCATGTACTTATTTAATCTCAACGGCATTTGGGGGAACTTTGGCGTTTGAAAAAAAGTGTATAGATCCGCTAGTTCTTGTTCGTGTTCTTTTGCTGTCATGGCGCAAAAGTAACAGAATTGCTCCAAGCTTATCGCTCAATCGTGGGGTCTATTTTACAGGTTTGTGCTTCCGTCTGTGATTTAATTGCATCAGATCGTTTGAAACGAATTGCATTCCTGTATCCCGTTTCAGCAACTGTGCCAAAGCCGATCACTTAGACTGGATCTGTAAATCTCTGAAATTCAAAATGAATGCTTTGTTATTGCTAGAATGCCCTAGCCGGATCGTAACTAATTTTTCATCAAAATATTACTGGAATGGGATTTGTATTGGCCGCATTAGAGGTTTGGCAGATTCCGCAACCTGGCTTCCAGATCATGCAAATCCCTTCTTTTGATTTGCGTTTTACCGGGTTGTCAATGGCCCAGGCCGTCAGTCATTCATTGCGACGCGCACCGGTGGTCGATCGCGACGCATATATTTTGAATAAACTGTTTTATCGAGAATAAAACCGATTTAATTATGTCAGAAAAAATAGGGAAAAGCTACCAGCGTATGATTGCCTGGAACAGTTACAGATTAAAGCAAAATAATCAGTCTCTGCAAAAATTGAAGATTTTGCTCTCGCAAGTGAATCGCAACGAGCCAGCAGACCAGACTTACGAAAAAGACATTGTAGACCTGGATGCACTGCGCATGATCTATGAAACCAGTATCCGAAATTTTGAGAGTCAGATTGAAAAATACACTGATCTGGTCCGGAATTTGTCAAACAAGCAGGGATAAATTCATTTCAAGTTTTTCGCAAAGGGGAATTTAAGATTTCACAAAATTCAAAAAATGATCATGAATACAATTGTTTCAATATTCGCACATGTAGATCAGGCACAGCAGGCACGCCAGGAACTGCTGGCAACCGGTTTTTCAGACAACCAGATTGATATTAAAGTAGCATCTTACAAATCTGACGACCACACGCTGGAAAAGCAGGATGAAGACGTAGATGTGATTGAGAAGGTCACAGCTTTTTTCAGGGATTTGTTTGGTGCTGATGACCACGATATTGCGCGTTATGCTCAGGCAGGAAGAAAAGGGACTATCATCACCGTTCACACGCAGACTGGTGATGATGCGGAAAAAGTCGCACAAATTTTAGATTCCTTCGGTGCGCAGGATGTCGCGGAGACCTCTGGAAGCTATGCCGGGGAAAGTGATGTCTCGGAAAATCCCCATCCATTCCTTGATTACCCAGTTTCTAGATCGGGCGAACATCCTGTTACTGGTCAACAAGCAGGTAGCACAACAAGGGCGTCGCGGCTGAGAAGTAGGATCGTGGCGCGTTCAGTTGAAAAAACAAACAACTTAACGGGCAGCTAGCTTTATGAGAAGTGTAAAGATGTGGACCGGTTATTTACAAAGACTCAGGGCGGCACCGTATCTGTACATAATGAACCTGGGCATGGCGCGAACTTTAGTATTTTCTTCCCAATAGCAGAAGGCTGATTTACGATATCGTCATAAATGGTAAGGGAAAATACTGCCTCTTGGGTTAATGAATAGTTGATATCAATCTCAATGGAAAAATCTTCTTACTGTTGAATTAACCCGGAGTGCGCAATAGAGATGAGGATGAAATGAAATTTTGTAAACTACCGGCGACGTTCTTTTGCAGGCCTATCGGGATAGGTCTCGCCGACGGGCGTCAAAAACGAACGGAAGGCGGTTGGAAGCAAAATAAAATTTCGG
>Ga0123337_10000640_pt1 | contig 55079 bp, 43 predicted proteins | sample frozenSSSSmetaG_FD_89792 | JGI IMG/M metagenome (GOLD analysis project Ga0123337, IMG submission 89792) | Glacier valley bacterial and archeal communities from Borup Fiord, Nunavut, Canada, to study Microbial Dark Matter (Phase II) -... | ecosystem: Environmental > Aquatic > Freshwater > Ice >... | reverse complement strand
GTGCGGCGGGCCACACGGATGCCCTCCTTCTTCAGGCGGCTGACGATCTCGCGGTCGGTCAATGGCTTACCCTGCGCGGCTTCCTTGACGATGATCTCTTTGATCACGTCCTTCACGCTGAGGCTGGCAGTGAAGAAGTCGCTGAAGGGGATTACCTGGCGCGAGGGCAGCATCACGAACTTACCGGCGGTGGCGCGGCTGACGGTGGACTCGTGCAGCCCAGTCATCTCAGCCACCTGCGCCCTGGTTAGCGGGCGGAGGACGCGCACCCCATGGCGGATGAACTCCTCCTGGCAATCGAGCAGGCAGCGGGCGATCTTGCCCATCGTCTCGCGCCGCTGGTTGATGTTGCTGATGAACAGGCGGGCGCGGCTGACATACTGGTGGATGTGCTTCTTGTCGTCGTCGCTGAAACTGGCCTTCTGCACCTTCATGTCGCTGGTCAACTGCTGGTAAATTGGGTTCAGCTTGAGGTAGAAGCGTTGCGACTCGATCACCTCCATGCTGAGTCTACCGCCTTCGTCCTCGCGGATACGCACATCGGGCTGCACATACTGGGCGCGACTGCGGCTGCCCCAGGTCTGGATTTCGCCACCGTCCATCACGGGATAGGGGCTGAGGTGTTCTTTGATGAACTCGCGGGCCTTGCCAACCTCGTCATTGCTCACCGCCAGCTTTTGGGCGATGAAGCCGTATTTGTGTTCACCCAGTTCAGTCAGGTACTTGTCCACGATCTGATGAGCGAGACGGGGAACTGCAACTACGTTCTCTGCTGCATCTGCACCCAGTTCGGCGATGTACTCGATCTGGAGCATCAGGCACTCACGCACGTCACGTGCGCCCAGCCCCGGCGGGCCAAGCCGCTGCAACTGGTGTAGCACTTCCTCTACCCGCTCTGGGGTAGTCTCAAACACGCGCGATATTTCGACCACGCTGGCAGAGAGGAAGCCCTTGTCGTCCAGGCTACCGATCAGGTACTCGGCGATAGGCAGGTCTTCACTGGGCAGTGTGGCCCGCAGGTCGTAGTAGAGGCGTTCCAGTACGTTCGCCTCGGCAGCGACGAGAGTCATTGGGTCGAACTCCTCGTCGTTGCTAGCGTTGCCGCCACCGCTGCCCATCGAGTAGTCGTCGTATTCTTGGTAGCCGCTGAAGTCGCTCATGCTGTTGTCGCCCTGGGTGGGGCTGGTTTGGGCGTAACGTTTGCAGTTGATACAGTAGCCATTTCGCATCGGATCGCCACAGACGGTGCAAGTCGCCTTTTCGGACAGTTCGAGGGCTGGGTTCTGCTCAATTTCGTCCTGGATCAAGGTCTGCAACTCCATAGAGGAGAGGGCGAGTATTTGGTTTACCGCAATCAAGGTTGGAGATACCCGCATCGAGGTGTTCATCTCCTGACCCATACCCATGTCCATCATCAAGTCCATCATCATTCTCCCCCGTTTGAATTAGGCAAATCGCCCGGTACTTACTACCATGCTTAGGGGGCAGCGGGTAGGTCAAAAGCTGATGATCGTCAAGCCCTATTTTAGCATATCATCTCAACATTAGCAAGTATTGGCGGCGGCGGTGGCATGGAAGATGCTAGCTCACTATCTGACCAACTATACTGCATAGTAATTGCGCAATTGTGATTGGGTGGTACACTTTCTGCAATAGTTTGTACGGGTGGGTGAAGTAAAGCAAGGCAGGTAAGTTGACAATGACAAAGAAGCAAACGAACCGGCGCAGCGAAATACAGTTGGAGCAGGCTGATGGCTTGGGCCTGATCCGCCTGCGTGGGTTGGTGCTGTACCCCGCCACCATGCAGTCTCTGCTGGTCAATGAAGCAGCAGAGTTGGCGGTGGTAGCACGAGCAGTGCAGGAGAAGGAGTTGCTGGCCGTCTTCCCTACCGACGCACGAGGCAACACCCAGCCCGTAGGCAGCAGCGCACTGATTGTCACTCAGCTTGAGGAACTGGATGAGCTGGGCAACCCTGCCCTCCACCTGCTGCTGCAAGGGGCGGGACGCATAAGAATGCTGGCTGAGCAGGGTGACAGGGCGATAGTGGCCCCGCTCCACGAGGGAAAGTACGAAAGCAACGCCAGTCTCCGCGCTATCGTTACTGAAGTACGCCGCCGCTTCGTCGAACTGCTCACCAGTCTGCCAGAAGCCGACAGTGACAACATCGAACTGGCGGGCCAGACCAACGATCCCAGCGTACTTGCCTACCTGGTCGCCAGCATCGTCCCCCTTAGCCTCAGCGAACGCCAGCAGGTGTTGGAGACTGACGCGCCCGACACCCGCCTGGCCTACCTGCTACCCCTGCTTGAGCGCGAAGCCGAGTCGCAGCGGCTGAGCGAGGAGATACGCGGGCAGGCGCGGGAGAGTCTCAACCAGAAGGGCCGCGAAGCCATGCTGCGCGAACAGTTGCGCCTGATCCAGCGTGCGCTTGGCGAAGAAGGTGACGTACTGGCTGCTATGCGTCAGCGAGTGACGGCGGCAACTCTCTCGCCCGAAGCACGCCAGCAGGCAGCGCGCGAACTGGCCCAGCTAGCCCGCCTTTCTCCCGGTGCGCCAGAGTACAATGCTGTTTACACCTACCTTGAGTGGCTACTCGGCCTGCCCTGGCAGTCGGTGCAGGAGCCAGCGATTGACCTGGCCTACGCTGCTGCCATCCTCGACCGCGACCATTATGGCCTGGCCGAGGTCAAGAGCCGCCTGCTTGATTACCTGGCTGTCCGCAAGCTGCGCCGCGAACGCGCTGTTCCTGCCCCAGTCGCGGGCGATGCCGTGCGGAGCTGTGAGCCAATCCTCTGTTTGGTCGGGCCGCCAGGGGTGGGCAAAACCAGCCTGGGCCTGAGCATCGCGGCAGCTCTAGGGCGTGAGTTCGTGCGCCTGTCGTTGGGAGGAGTGCATGACGAGGCTGAGATTCGCGGCCACCGGCGCACCTACGTGGGCGCACTCCCTGGGCGGCTAGTGCAGGCGATCAGCAGGGCTGGGGTGAACAACCCGGTGGTGATGCTGGACGAGATTGACAAGCTGACCGATGACCAGCGCGGTAGCCCCGCCTCCGCTCTGCTGGAGGTGCTGGATCAGAGCCAGAACTCCACCTTCCGCGACAACTACCTGGAGGTGCCGTTCGATCTTTCGCACGTCCTCTTTGTCGCCACCGCCAATCAGCTTGACTCGCTGCCTGGGGCCTTGCGTGATCGGCTTGAAGTGATCGAGATCAGCGGCTACACCGAGATGGAGAAGGTGCAGATCGCCAGCCGCTACCTTGTGCCGCGCCAACTTGCCGCCCACGCCCTTGAGCAGCACGAGGTTGACTGGCCGCTGGCGGTCTTGCGGACGCTGATCCGCAACTACACCCGCGAGGCTGGGGTGCGCGAACTTGAGCGCGAGATCGCGGCGGTCTGTCGTCGTCTGGCCCGGCGCATCGCCGAGGGGGGCGGGCGAGGGCGCACGATCAAGCTAAGCGCGAAGCTGCTAGTCGATCTGCTAGGCAAACCGCGCTACCTGACTGATACAGCGGAGATGCTGGATCGGCCTGGCATTGCTATTGGCCTAGCTTGGACATCGGTCGGTGGCGATATTGTGTATATAGAAGCGAGCAAGATGCCCGGCCACCGCCAACTAACCATCACCGGCCAGCTTGGTGAGGTGATGAAGGAGTCGGCACAGGCGGCCCTTAGCTACGTGCGGGCGCAAGCGGCCCAGTTGCAGATCGACCCTAACTTCTTCGACACCTGCGACCTGCATCTGCACCTACCCGCTGGAGCGATCCCCAAGGATGGGCCGAGCGCAGGTATCACCATCGCTGTCGCCATCGCCAGTATGCTGACCGGGCGACCCGTTCCCGCTGACCTGGCGATGACGGGCGAGATCACCCTGCGGGGGCGGGTATTGCCAATCGGTGGCGTGCGCGAGAAGCTGCTGGCGGCGCACAGGGCGGGCCTCAAGCGGGTGATCGTCCCTGCCCCTAACCGCCCAGACCTGGACGACCTGCCAGCGGAGATCAAGCGCGGGCTGGAGATCATCCCGGTCGAGTCGGTAGACGAGGTGTTCGCTATTGCTGTCTGCGACCCGACAGACGAGAAGAACCACACAGTGCTACGCCGCCGCCAGCTACGGCTGATCAAGGAGACTGCTGCCCACGAGCAGGAGCCGCTCTGCGAGACGGATATCCCCGCGCCACTAGCCTTGCAGTGAAGTAGGGTTGCCGCCCGGCCCGCTTTATGCTATTATTATAAGCGTGCTGCAAGCCCCACACCCAAGCGAGGAGAGCGACCCCCGATGCCGCAGTCTACCAATCAGCCAACCGACCAGCCAGGCAGTAGTCAGCCCGACCAGCCCTTGAGCAACCAGCCTGCCCTGCCATTGGTGCCGCCAAGCGTCACGCTTGCTGAGCAGCAGGCTGGGGCTGAGAGCCTCCTTGCCACCCAACCCAGCGACGCGGATACCACCGCCCTGCCAACTCTCCCCGAAGTCGCCCCCCCGTACGAGGCCGAGAGTATAGACAGGGGTCCAGGTGAGCCATATCAGCAGCAGAGCAAGGGTGCAACAGGAGACCTGACCAACCCTGTGCCGCTTGAGGCTGAAACCTGGGGTGGAAGTGGAGGTGTGCCGCGCAAGACCGCAGCGGTCACCGCACCGTTGGACGAGGCGCAACTGGCCGAGGCAACTGCCTTGCCGCCGACCGCTCCACCGACCGCCCCGCTTGCCGAACTGCCGCCTCTTGCTCGTGAGACGATGGTTGCCGACCGTTACGCCGTCACCAACGTAGTTGAGAGTCACCCAACTGGCACGCCAACGTTCAACCTCTACCGGGTGATCGACGAGAAAAGCTACGAGGAATGCTGGGTCTGTGGCAGCAAGAACAACACCGCTGGCGAACTCTACTGCTCCGACTGCGGGGCGCAACTGACCAACAAGGTCTACGCCTTGCGCGAGCAGCCCGCTAGTGGGGCCGAGGGTGAGCGCGGTGAGAGCCTGCTCTATGCAAAGGGTTTTGCCCAAACCCAGGGCCTCCCGCGCATCTACAAGACATTCCGTGATAGCCAGCGCGACTATGCCTTGCTCGAAGAAGCGAGCGGCCAACCGCTGGCGACCTTCGCCCCCGTCACCCCCGCTGGTGAGCGGGTCAGCGAAGAAAGGCTGCTAGCCTGGACGCGCTCGCTGGCTTCAGCCCTTGCTCCGTTGCACGAGGGTGGAGTAGCCCTCGCCAACATCAGCATTGCCAGCATCAACATTGCGGGCGGTGAACTGCCGCGCATCGTGGACGTTAGCGGCGCGCAGGAGGCCGATGCAGTCGGGATTGCTGCCGACGTAGCCGCCCTCGCCCGGCTAGCCGCTGCCTTCCTGACCAGCCCGCTGACAGAGGGTAAGACCCCCACTAGCAGCGACCCTGCCACCCTCAGCGACCTCCTGGCCGAGGCTATCGGTGGCCGCTACAAGGATGCCGACGATTTCGCCGAAGCCCTCGACCACTATCGGGAGGAGGGGCAGACCCCCGCCACTCTCAGCCTGCTGCTTGCGGCTGGCACCCATGTAGGCATGGTTCGCAAGCTGAACGAGGACTCGCTGCTCACCCTCGACTTTAGCGCGGTGGAAACCGATCACCACCAGTTGGTCAGCCTGCTGGTTGTTGCTGACGGCATGGGCGGTCACGACAGCGGCGAAGTCGCCAGTAGTATGGCAGTCCGTACCATCGCCGCCAACATCGCCGAGAACGTGCTGGGTGGCGCGATCTTCAACTATGGCAACGGCCTCGACGTGCCACCACTTGGCCCTGGCGATGTGGACATCATGCAGGGCAGCGAGGCAGTCGGCGAGATGCTGCGCTCGGCAGTGATCGCCGCCAACCGTGAGATCGTGCAAAAAAGCCGCGAACGTTATAGCGACATGGGAACCACCTGCGTGGCCTGCCTGATCGTTGGCAATCAGGCCTACTTCGCCAACGTGGGCGACAGCCGCGCCTATATCTACCGCAACGGCAAGCTGGAGCAGGTGACGGAGGATCACTCGCTGGCCTGGAAGCTGGTGCAGGCCGGGCAATTGACTGTGGATGAGATTCGTACCTTCAACCGCCGCAACGAGATTTACAAGTCGCTTGGTGATGGTCCGAACATGGAAGTTGACCTCTTTAGTCGCAAGCTCAAGCCGTTTGATGTCGTACTGCTCTGCTCCGACGGCCTGTGGGAGATGATCTACGAGGAGGATAAAGACGGCACACCGGGGATTGCTACCCTGATCAACACCAGCGACGACCCGCACCACGCCGTCCAACGGCTGATCAAGGCCGCCAACGAGGGGGGTGGACAGGACAACATCGCGGTCATAATCGGTCAGCTCTTGGTCAACGGAGACGAAGAGGACTGAACTTGCACAGCAACGGTAACTTGAAGCAGCCCTACCGCATCTTGATCCCGATCTTGAACCAGAAGTTGCTGGCAGACTTGTTGACCCTTGCCCAGGCAGTGTCTGGTGACCGGGCGGGTGAGGCGATCATCCTCGGCGTGGCTGAGGTGCAAGATAGCTCGTTCAGCACTGGCAAGCCACTGGCCCGCGCCTACCGTACCCTACTCAATTATATGCCACCAGCAGCCCCTGACCTGCGCGCCTTTCCCGCTGGCACCCGCCCTGTGGTCTTGCACACCAAGGTGAAGGTGGCGCACAGCGTTGCCCTGGGGATCGTGGACGCAGCGATTGAGGAGCGCGCTGATCTGCTGCTGCTGCCCTGGAAGGGCTACACCCGCAGCCCCGATGCTCTCTACGGGCGCACCTGCGACGAGGTGATGCTGTCCGCCCCCTGTGATGTGATCCTCTGCCGCTTCGCCGCCGGTGGGCTGGCAGCAGTGCAGGATATCCTACTGGCAGTGCGTGGTGGCCCCTACGCTGAGTTCGCGCTGAAGATTGGGCAGGCATTGATGCCGCCGCTGGGGGCCACGATGACCGTCTTGCACAGCGGCACCCCGCCTGCACCTAGCGAAATTGTCTCACACTGGGATGAGCCTTTCGCCGAGTTCGAGGAGTTGTTGCAGGGTGCAGCCTACCGCCGGGCCAGCGTCTACGCCCCCGATCCTGCCACCGCCGTCTTGCAGGAGATGACCGACCACCAGTTGGTGATCATGGGGGCGAGTGGCACCCTCTATCGCGGCGGCCTCGGCCAGCCGACGATGACCCAACGAGTTAGCGCAGCGGCAAGGCAGCGCGAGCTTTCGCTGCTGGTCGCTCGCACCCGCCAGCCGCTAGAGTTGGCTCGCTACCAGCGACCGCGCAGCCACGACTCTACCTCGCTGCTGAACGGGCGCGGCAGCCTGGAGGAGCCGGTCGAACCCGCCCTTGATGCGCCAGACCTCAACCCGCAAGCCCGCCTGCGCCCGGTCGTCGAACACTGGGCGGTCGAACATAGCTATGACGTGAACGAGTTTGCCGACCATGCCCGCTTGGCCGTCCTCAAAGAGCGGCAGGGTCTACACATCAGCCTCTGCCTCAACTTCGTGGCCGGGCCACAGAAACACACCGTCGAACTGCTCAAAGGGATCAGCAAAGGGTTGCTCGAAGAAGCAAAGTTGGTGGATGAGATCGTGATCCTCGATGGCGGTGACGGCACAGTGGCCGAACTCGCCTCCCGGCACGGCTTCAGCGGCTACCGCCAGGATGAGGTGTTGCCAGAGATCAGCATCTACGCTGGGCGTGGTAGCTTGCTCTGGAAAAGCGCAGCGGTCAGCAGTGGCGATCTGGTCGTCTGGCAGGATGTGCAGGCCGCCCGCCCGACCACCATGAGCATCGCCAATCTGATTGGCCCCTTGCTTGAAGAACCCAGCCTCAAACTGATCATCGGGCGCGGTACCCAGCGGGGCGAGAACCGCACCTACCCTGAAGTACTTGGCGATTATTGGAAGTTGAGCGAGTTGGCTGCGGCCTTGTTGCGTGGTGAAGCGGGGGCGTTGCGCCGCCTGTGCGCGCGCTTTTACTATCAGCTAGCCGGGTTGCTGGAACCAACTAGCGGTGACCTGGCCGCCAGCCGCCATCTGCTCAACAGCTTGCCTATCGTGGCCGGGTCTGTCGGGGTGGTGGGCCTGATCCTCGACACGATCAGCCATTATGGGTTGAACGCGGTCGGGCAGGTGGAGGTAGCCCGCCCCGCCCTGGCAGACGGTCTACACGTGCGCCATACCGCCGGCCATCTGCTCAACCTCCTAGCTCATTATACCCAGCGGGGGGTGGGGGTGGGCGAGACGGGGCGCAGTGCGGCCCTGCGCGAGATGCACGAGCTATATACCCTCCTGGCACAAGGTCAGCGACAGAACCCCCGCCGCCGAGCCTACGAGGTAGAGGAGCGCGAACTTGAGTGCCTCGAACTGCCACCGCTCGGCCAACTACGTCCTCCGCCCAACAGTGAAGACAGTGGCATAGTTCCTGCAAGTTGGTAAGGGGATATTTATGTTTCCCATACAAATCTAATGCTTTGGATGGTTGCATTCTACATCTAACAAAGGTATAATGTGGGTCGCGCATCTGAACGGCGGAGCTAGTCGTTTAGATAGTGAGAGGCTTTTTGCCAAAGCGAGCATATCTGCCTGGATATGACTGGATAGTTCGCAGTAAGGAGGTAGGCAGATGGACGAGAATGAATTGACGGTTGCGGCCCCAAAGCGGCGCGCCCGTAAGAGTACAAAGAAGGACGTGAGCGTCGTGGTTAGCAATGCTGACGAGATGAGCCTGCCGGTTGAGGGGCTGGTGACGGCTGCCATGATGCAGACCGCGATGGGGGCTGGCAGTGATGATTTGGCGGATGCAGAACCGGGTGACGACGCGCTCCACGCCACGAAGGCGTTGGAGGAGCCAGACCTTACCGAACTAGTGATCATGGGGGTACCAGAGGGTGGCGTAGCCCGCAGCTTCACTCCGCCCGTCGCCGATGATGATGACGAGCTTGACCTTACCCCTGGCGAAGCGGATAGCTTCAACACCGACGCAGTGCAACTTTACCTCAAGGAGATCAGCCGCGCCCCCTTGCTGACCACGGAGCAGGAACTTGACCTGGCCCAGCGCATCAAGGCGGGTGACATCAACTCGACCCAGAAGTTTGTGCTTGCCAACCTACGGCTGGTAGTTAGCATCGCCAAGAAGTACGTGGGCCGTGGCCTCAGCTTGCTCGACCTGATCCAGGAAGGCAACATGGGTCTAATGCGCGCGGTTAACAAGTTCGACCCATCGCGGGGCTTCAAGTTCAGCACCTATGCCACCTGGTGGATTCGCCAGGCCATCTTGCGGGCGATCAGCGAACAGGCCCGCACTATCCGCCTGCCCGCCCACATCAGCGAGAGCATCAGCCGGGTTAGCAAGGCCGCGCAGAGCATCCTCCAGGAGACGGGTCGCACCGCCAAGCCAGAGGAGATCGCTAAGGCCACTGGGCTTGAGGTGCAGCGTGTGCGCGACATCCTCAAGTCAACCCAAACCCCGATCAGCCTGGAAACGCCGATTGGCGAGGAGGGTGACGAGACTTCGCTCGGCGACTTCATCCAGGACGTAGACGCTATCGCCCCTGACGAGGCGGCCAGCCGCAACCTGCTCAAGCAGGAGATCAAGGACACCCTTGCGGAAGTCCTGACCCCTCGCGAACAGATGGTGCTGCAACTGCGCTTTGGCCTCGGCAACGGCCACCAATACCCGCTAGAGAAGGTGGGCGAGCAACTGGGTGTCACCCGCGAGCGCGTCCGCCAGATCGAGACAGAGGCTCTCCGCAAGCTGCGCACGCCAGCTCTGGCTGGTCGCCTGCGCGAATACTTGCAGTGAGTTGCAAGTGAGAATTGACGCAAAGAGGGGGCGTACCTGCAAGGGTACGCCCCTTTCTGGTGCGCTGGCGGGTAGTCGGTCACTCGTTCATCGGTCACCCTGCGGGCTGCTCGTCGGCAGACAAGCTGTTGACTAGCTGACCTGCCCTGCGAGCGGCTATTACGGCCCAGGGCAGCAGGGTGGCGTAGAACAGGAAGACCAGCCAGCCGAAGGTGTAGTAGCCGAACCCGAATAGGCCGCCGGGTGAGTAGACGTGCAGCAGCAGGTGCATGAGGAAGGCGGCAATGTCGCAAGCCAGGAAGACGACCGCCACCTGGACGCGGAAGTAGGCACCATGCTGGCGGCTCTCCGCTGCCGTCAGCCGCTTCGCCCGGTCGTCTGCTGCTAGCTGCTGCCTGACGGTAGCCAGGTCTGGGCTTGGCGGCGAGGGGTACTCAACAGCCTGCTGGTTCATCGTACCTCCTGCTTCAATCGCCATTGCAAGTCCTCCTACGCTCAAGGTAGTCGTTTATTAGCTAGCGGTGGGGAGGTTGGTTGCTGCCATAGCCGCCTTGCATCCTTTGTATCTCCAACTCAATCTGGCGTTCACGCTCGGTCTCGCTCATCGGCTGCGGGCCGTATACCTTCATATAGTTGCTGAAGATGCCAATGCCCACGCCCATGATCACGAAGATCGGCCAGAAGAAGATCGCACCACCGGCCACAATGCTGATCGCTGCCCAGATGATCAGGTTGATGCCGATAGCGGAGAGGCCGCCCATCGTCTCGCGTTGGAACTTCTCCTTCTGGCGCACCCGCTGTTCTGCCGCCGCCCGCAAATCGCTGAGGCGGTCGGTCGCTACGGCGATCGGCTGGTAGCTCTGGCTTAGCGGTAGCGGAACGGGTTGCATGGCAGGCTGCTGATAGGGGATCATCTTTACTGCATCAGGTGCCACCTTGAGGCTGTCAGGCATGGGGGCTGGCTCGGAGTAGCTAGGCGGCTGCCAGTAACCCTGAGGGCTGGCTTGCGCCCCAAGCTGGCGGGTTTCGTCGTCAGGGGTGGGCGGCCCAGCGTCGCGGCCATAGTTGTCGTTCATCGATCAGCATCTCCCTCAAGCTCGTTCAGCGATTTCGGCCCTGTTGCTCCTGGTCGAAGCGTTGTTGCCAGTCGCTCTGCTGGTCGCTGGGCAAGCTGCCAGGGGTAGGCGGTGGGTAGCTAGCCTCCATGCGGCGCATCTCCTCGGCAATCTGCTGTTCGCGGCGCAGGGGATTGGTCTGCTGCCCCCCGTAAGCCGTCATGTATTGGGCGAAGACAGCGATGCCCCAGCCGAAGGCGGGCCAGACCGGCCAGAAGTAGTAAGGGTGGCCGCTAGCCAGTGAAGTGATCAGCCAGATGGTGATGAGCAGGCTGATCACGAACAGGTAGGTCGTGAGGTGAGCGCGAAAGACCTCCTTCGCCTTAACCCGCTTCTCGGCCTCGCGGCGGATGAGGTCTGCTGGGTTGTAGCCAGCAGAGCCACCCGCTAGTGGGGTGATGCTCGGCTGATAGGGGGCAGCTCCGTACTGCACCGGCCCTGCCGCCTGCTTCGGTTGCTCGTATGGCACCGGCTTGAGGTTGTCGGGCATGGGGGCGGGCGCGGCGTAGGGCTGCGGCGGCGCGGCGTAGGTTGGCGGCTGCCAGTAGCCAGGCTGCTCTGGCTGCGGCTGTGGACTCATCCGTGTGGTGTTCGCGTCGCCCTCCTGATTGCCACCCCGTCCATAGTTGTCGTTCATTGCGTCTCTCCTCTCCCCGCCTACCCCACAAGGGTCAAATACTTCATCCGTTACATCCTTTAGGCTGCATTATAGCACGCTCGTTGCGCGCTGTCTAGAGTGGTAGCGTGGTTAGCGTTTGACCTCTCTGCTAGCTTATTATTGCCTGCCGCCAAATCTAACCAGCTTCAAACACGCCTCAGCCACCTGCTGCCACTTTGCTCGGTTATACTTGAAAGGATAAAAGACAAAAGGAAGAAACAAGCTAAGATGCAGAACAGACCCCCCATGCACCCAATGATGGAGCGGCAAGGCCGCCCCAAGTTCGTCAGCAAGGGCGAGGGCGGCGGTAGCGGCGCGCCACCTGCCCCCCCTGAAGATGAGAAACCCAAGAATCTGCGTGAACGCGCAGCCGACCTGCGTAAGAATGCGGGCGTTACCCTGTCTGGTATCCCCCGTGCCTTCGGCCTCGTCTGGCAGGGCCACAAGGGTTATACCCTAGCCATTGGCAGCTTCGCGGTGGTCGCTGGTTTGGTGCCAGCGATCTCAGCCCTGATCAGCGGCGCACTGATTAACGAGGTGGCTGATGCGGCCCGCACTGGCGCGACTGATGCCCGCGTGCAGGCTGTGATCTGGCTGGCGGTAGCCCAGTTCGCTGTGCTAGTTGCTAGCAGCCTGATGCAGACCCTGCTAAACATCAACCAGCAGGCGTTGCAAGAGCTAACCGCCATGCGTATCCAGCGGATGTTGATGGAACACGCCAACCGCCTTGACCTGCGCTTCTTTGAAGACCCCAAGTTCTATGACAGCTTGCAGCAGGCCCAGCAGCAAGCGACCTTCCGCCCACTGGCGATGGTGCAGCAGATGTTTGGCTTGGTGCGTTCGCTGATCACCTTCGTCAGCCTGATTGCCATCCTGCTCACCCTCGGTTGGCTGGTGGCTGTGCTGGCTCTGCTTTCGCCAATCCCCAGCTTTATCGCCAGCGCACGTTACGGTTGGCAGGGCTATATGCTCTCCCGCCGCCAGTCGCCAGAACGCAGGCGGATGAGCTACCTGCTCGACCTGGTGACGAAGGATACCTACAACAAGGAAATCAAGCTGTTTGGCCTGGGTAACTACTTTATTGACCGCTGGGGCGAAATCGCCAACCGCTTCTACAAGGAGAACCGCACCCTGGTGCGCCGCCGCTACCTGGCGGGATTTGGCCTCGGCAGCCTCAGCACCATCGTTAGCAGCGGCACCTTCCTCTACGTGGCCTTGCAGACGGTGCGCGGCCTGTTCAACCTCGGCCAACTGACCGTCTACACCCAGGCGGTGGGCCAGGTGCAATCTAGCTTCCAGAGCATCCTTGACGGGGTGAGCGGGATGTATGAGAACAGCCTCTACCTCAATACCCTCTACGAGTTCCTCGACTACACCCCGGCGATCCAGTCGCCGCCCGACGCAATCAAGCTGACCTTGCCGCTCAAGCAGGGGGTGGAGTTCCGCCACGTCAGCTTCACCTACCCTGGCAAGGAGACCCCTGCCTTGCGTGATGTTAGCTTCACGATCAAGCTGGACGAGACTATCGCCCTGGTTGGGCAGAATGGGGCGGGCAAGACGACGGTGGTCAAGCTGCTCTCGCGCCTCTACGACCCAGATGAGGGCGCAATCCTGATCGACGGCCACGACCTGCGTGAGTATGACCTGGACAGCCTACGGGCTAGCATCGGTGTGATCTTCCAGGACTATGCCACCTACTTCTTCAGCGCACGCGAGAACATCGGGGTGGGCAAGCTGGCGGAGATCGACAATCAAGAGATGGTCGGCCTGGCTGCGGGCAAGAGTGGCGCGAACGTAGCTATCGAAAAGCTGCCGAACGGTTATGAGACGACCCTGGGCCGCTGGTTCGACGAAGGCTACCAGCTATCGGGCGGCGAGTGGCAGAAGGTCGCCCTTGCCCGCGCCTTCATGCGTGATGCCGAAATCCTGATCCTCGACGAGCCGACCGCCAGCCTCGATGCGCGGGCGGAGTACGAAATCTTCGCCCAGATGAAGGCCTTGACCACTGGCAAGATGGCTTTGTTCATCAGCCACCGCTTCAGCACCGTGCGGCTGGCCGACCGCATCCTCGTGCTGGAGGATGGCCGCATCAAGGAGGATGGCACTCACGCCGAACTGCTGACCCTGGGCGGCACCTACGCCGAGTTGTTCAACCTGCAAGCAGCCAGCTACCGCTAGCCTTACGGCCACCCCCTGCCGCCTTGACGTTAGCCCCAGCCAGCCGTTACAATGGGGGGTGAGAGCAGCATGGTCGAAGTTGAGCCTGGGGCGGAGACTGCTGGCGGTATACGCGCTAGCGGTCTTGTTGCGCTCTCTGCTACTCGTTCTCACCGCCCAGCGCGGCTATCTAGACTACAACGCCGACGGCTTCACCCGCACCGTCCACGCCTGGCAGTGGCAGCAGCAGCCCAGCTTTGAGGTAGGGGTGTGGTTGCCGCTGCACTTCTGGTTGGTTGGCGGCGTGATCCACTTTTGGGACAACCTCTACCTCGCCCCGCGCCTCGTCAACCTGCTCTGTAGCTTCGGCACCCTCGCCAATCTGTTGCTGCTCGGTCGCGCCCTGTTCGGTGAGCGCGTTGGCTACCTGACGGCGTTGCTAGCGGCGGTCTTCCCCTGGGAGGTCTGGTTCGGCCTCAGCGGGATGTCGGAAAGCATATCGCACCTGCTGCTTAGTGGCGCGGCTCTGCTCGTGGTGGCCTGGGCCAGCAGCAATCGCCTGCGGTCTGCTCTCGGCGCGGCGGTGCTGATCGCCCTGGCAACGATGGTGCGCTACGAAGCCTGGTTCTACGCCCTGGCTTTCGCGGTGACGCTGCCCGCCTTCTATTTCGCCGAGCAGTACAGGAAGCGGCGGCTGGCAAGCGGTGTGGTTGCTGGGCCAGCAGCCCGCCTGCAAACCCTGAAGTTGCTGCTGGTCGCCCTGCTGCCGTTTAGCTTCATCGCCCTTTGGTTGGGCGCGAGTGCGCTGACTCTGGGCGACCCACTGGCTTTTGCGAAGGCGACCAGCCAAATCAACAGCGATTGGTCACCCGCCGCCGCGCAAAGCGATTGGTGGACGAAGCTAACCTTCTATCCCGCTCTGTTTCTCGCCCTCGCCCCGCCAATCAGCGGGCTGCTGCTGGTCGGGGTGGCGGTGGCGGCTGGCATCGAGCGCAGCAGGCGGTTGTTCGCCTACGTTGCGCTGCTGCTCGGCGAAGCGGTCTTCTTCATCCTGATTACCGCCCGTTACAACAACATCGGGGCAGGCAGCGACCGCTACCTGGTCTCTCTGCTGCTGCTGCTCCTACCCTTTGTTGCCTACCTGCTAGACTTGCCCCTACGGAGCAGTTGGCTACGCGCTCACGGCGGCTGGCTGCGGCCCGTGCTATTGATGGTCAGCGGGCTAGTGTTCGCCAGCGTATTCGTCTACAGCTTCGACCGTACCCTTGCCCGCCGCGAGAGCTTCCCAGACCGCGATACCCAGGCCGTTGCTGGCTACCTGCGCGCCCGCTTCGCCGCTGGTAGCCTACCACCCGACAGCCGCGTAGTGGTCAACCTGCCGCCTGCCAGTAGTGACCGCCACAACGCGCAGTATGTCTTTCAGGTGATCAGCAACAAGCCCGACAACTTCATCTTCCTCACCGACAACGCCACCTTCAACGCCGTGGCTGGCAGCGCACACCCCCGCCTCTGGCTGGTGGACGAGACGGCGGGCAACTCAAACCCGCCAACTGGGGCTAGCGAACTACGCTTTGGTCGCTACCATATTGCTCTGAGCGGCCCGCAGGCGACCCTCGGCGCGGTAGTTGAGCAGCAGAGTGGGCAACCAGGGCGCGTCAAGCTGCACGGTAGCGGCTACCCACCCGGCGCGACCATCGGCCTGTGGGTGACAAGCCCCAGCCAGCAAGTGACGCAGCTAGGCACGGTGCAGGCCGACGCAAGCGGGCAGGTAGCCCTGGTCTTTGCTCCTCACCCCGCACAGGCCGCTGAGGGCGGCTACTGGGCGGCCAGCGGTCAGGTGCAGGGGGGAGGGCTGATTGGCATCGCTTGGTTCCACCTCACCCGCTTACCCTCATCGACAATGAAGGAGGAGCGTACCCCTTTTGCACGCTCCTCCTTGCTGTTGCTACTACTCTGCTGGGCTACGGAGCCTGCTCGATAGCCTTGTGGACGACCTTCGATAGCTCGCCACGCCTGATATTGTCATTGGGCCGGAAGCAGAGGCCATTGCCACAGCCTGCCCCGCTGATTACGCCCACGTGGTTGAGCGACTCGATGGCTGCATAGCCAAACGACCCCACTGGTACGTCGCTGAAGGTGGGGTTGGTCGGGTTGTAGGCGGCGTAGTTCCGCACGCGCTGGACGATCACTGCCACCTGCACGCGGCTGATGTTGAGGTTGGGGCCGTAGCAGGGGGTGGTCAGACCGAGGCTGCTACACTGCCCGCTGCTCAGGCCACTAACTGCGTTCGCGTTGGCCGCACTCTCCACGTAGCCGTAGAAGGGGCTGGCGGCTGGCACGTCGCTGAAGGTGGGGTTGCCCTGCGGGGTGTAGGCAGCGATACCGAAGCCGAGGGTGGCGATCTTGGCGAACTGCCCCCGCGTTGTGTTGCCATTCGGCTGGAAGCTGCCGTTCTGGAAGCCGTTGATTACCCCACGACAGGCGAGGAAGATGATGTCGTCGTGGAAGATGTAACCGCTCGGCACGTCGTTGAAGCTGGCCGTGCAGGGGGTGGTAGTTGCCGTTGGCTGGGCCACTGTGCTGCTAGCGGTGGGCAGGGCTGGCGTGCTAGTGGCGGTGGTTGGAGGGGTGCTAGTAGCGGTTGCTGGCGTGTTGGTGGCGGTTGCTGGGGTGGTAGTGGCGGTGGGCAGGCCTGGGGTGGTCGTTGGCGAAGCTGGGGTGGCACTTGGCAGGGCTGTGGTGGTGGCAGTGGGCAGGGCTGGCGTAATGGTTGGCAGTGATGTGCTGGTGGGGGCTGGTGGCGCGGGGGTGTCAGTCGGCAGGCCGCCCCCACCATTGGTCACGTCGAGGAAGGCGGCAGAGATCGGCCCCCACGTCTGGTAGCCAGCGTAGTCAGTAGCCCCACGCCCACTCACGAAGACGATGTGGCGGCCAGGGCTGAGGCTGCCAGTGGCAATGCTCGCATTGACTGCCTCGGTCGGCGAGTTAAAGGCACCATCGGTCGCGTTCATGCTGATAGCCACGCTGCTGCTGATCCAGGGCGGCGTGTCAATGTAGTAGCTGGCCGCCCCTACATTTTGCAAGTTGCGGTTGACATGGCTACCCTGCCCCGCCCACTGGAAGTTGATGCTCGCGCTGAGGCTGGCACTCACGCCCTGGGTGACGGTGATTACGTTTGGCACGTTGTTCGCGTCTGGCCCGTGCGTCAGCAGATAGGGCGCACGTACCGACTTTGCCAGGTTGATTAGCATCGCCTTGTTGTCGAGCCAGAGTTGGTTGGCCTCGGCCAGCGATACGAAGAAGGCTGCCCCGTCGAGTTCGGTGGTGATCGCCGGGATGCCCAGTTCGCCATAGGCCCAGTCGCGGATGCTACCGTCTACGGTGTAGAGGCAGTTGGGTTCGGGCGACTGGCAGGATTGATAGTTGTTGCCGCCAGCGGCGGGCGCGCTCATGTGCTGGGCAATGTTGTCAATATCCAGGTAGTTAGGGGCGCGGTAGGTAGCCGTTCCCTGCACCGACCAACCCCAGGGGTAGAGGTTGAGGGCGGCATTAGAGTGCATACTTTGCAGCAGGCCAGTGGTGGTTAGCGGGGCCGCGTCGGTCAGGGCCGGACCGCGCTGGTCAGCAACCAGTTGGCGAATCTTGTTCAGTTCGTAGGCACCCTCTGGCTCCGAGCCACCGCTGAGGCCGCGATAGGTCTGGTCGCAGGGGGCATTGCTGCTGCCACCGGGCGCAGCACCCCACTGGAAGGGATAGTTGCGGTTCATATCCACGCCAAACTGACTGCTTGCGCTCGGCGGCCAGGTGGTGCAGGTCTGGCCCTGGTTGTTGGCCGTGTTGTTGGCATTCTTGCGCTGATAGTAAGCATTGCCGCTGCCCGCCGCCTCAACGATGTGGTGGCCGTCGGGGTTGCTCATTGGCACTACCCAGATGTCGTGGTAGTCTATCAGCCAGCGCGCATCCGCATTGGTGTTGTAGCTACTAAGTAGATACTGGATGTAGTTCATCGCCACCTCGCTGACCGCTATCTCGCGGGGGTGGATGCCTGCCTCATACCAGAAGACCGGTTTGGGGCCAGCAATATTGCGGTTGGTGATGTGCATCGCCAGCAGGTCGTAGCCGCTGTAGGGGCTGGGCAAGGTGCAGCTACCCGCGCGATCCTTGCACCAGGAGTTGCCGTAGTCCACCTTCTCGCTCAGGTTGGGGTAGGTGGCCGCCATTTGATCCAGGAAGCTCTGCATCTCCTCGACTGTGCGGTAGCCCCCACAGTAGTTGTCGGCGGGGCAGGGGCTGTCGCCAGCACTGGCCTTGCCAAATAGCTTCTTGGGGTGGTTCGCCAGGTCGGTCAGCGGCTTGTCCACCGTCAGGTTCAGCCCCGCCGCTACCATCTGCTCGTACTGTGGCTGGCTGGCCCAGATGGTCAGATAGCCACCCCTGGTGCTAACCTCGTCAGCCCCCCAGCGCACGGCCAGCAAGTCGCGTTCGCGGTCATCCTTGAAGCGTACCTCGACCACGACTACAGCAGGGTTGGGGGGCTGGCCGTTGAAGCCCTGCCCACTGGCGAAACCTGGCCCCCCTGCTAGCAGCAGGGCAAGGCTGACATTGAGAACCAGAGCGAGGGCGAGCAACGCCCAGGCGATCTTGTACCGACGAGTCATACTGTTTACTTCTCCTTCTATGGGTACCTGGGCTGGTTAGCGGCTGACAAATGTGGCGGTCACTGTTGGGGGTACGGCGTTAGTGGTAGCCGCAATTATATCATCGTCTAAGCGGGGCGGCAACTATCTTCTCTGGCAGTTTGGCGGGCGGGCGGCCTGATGTGCTATAATTCAGCCAGTCAACTGTGCTGGTGGCGGGCAGCGTTGCCGCCACCCATACCCGAAAGGAGTTCCCGCAACAATGGACGAACAGCAGAAGGCTACGCTCAAGGTGGGTGATAACGCCCCCGACTTCAAGCTAAAGAGCAGCACCGGCGGCGAGATGGGCCTCAGCGACCTTAAGGGCCGCCCAGCAGTAATCATCTTCTACCCATTCGATTGGAGTGGTCCTTGCACCAGCCAGCTTAACATCATCCAAGAAGTGCTGCCAGAGTTTGAGCAGTATGACGCGCAGGTGATCGGCATCAGTGCCGACAGTATCTTCAGCCACAAGGCTTGGGCCGAGCAAATGCACCTCAGCTTCCCCATCCTCAGCGACTGGGGCGGCAAGACCATCGCTGCCTTTGGGGTCGCCAACCCAGACGGGGCAGCCAACCGCGTCACCATCGTGCTGGACAAGGATGGCAAGGTGCTGATGCGCGATGAGGGCGCGAACCGGGGGGTGGTGCCAGAGGTGACTAAGGTGTTCGAGACCCTGGAGCAGCAGGGGGGCGTGAACTCCAAATGAGCCTTACTGCCCGCCCGCTGCCGCCTGTGACGGAGGCCGACCACAGCCTCGGCCCGCAGGATGCGCCAGTGACGATGGTGGAGTATGGCGACCTTGAGTGCCAACTTTGCGGTGAGGCGCACCCGGTTGTTGAGCGTGTGCGCGCCCACTTTGGCGACCGCCTGCGCTTCGTCTTCCGCCACTTCCCGATCCCCAGCGCACACCCCCATGCCCAGCTAGCTGCTGAAGCAAGCGAGGCGGCTGCGGCGCAAGGTGCGTTCTGGCCGCTGTTCCACAAGCTGTACGAGAACCAGCAGCACCTGGAGCGGGCTGACCTCGACCGCTATGCAGGTGAGCTTGGTCTCGACCTGGCAGCGTTTGATGCAGCCCTGGCTGATGGCCGCTACACCCAGCCGATCAAGGATGGCTTCCGGGCAGGATTGCGCGCTGGGGTGAATGGCACCCCCACCTTCTTTATCAACGGTCAACGTTATGCAGGCGAACGCGACTTTGCGGCGATGACAGCGGCGATTGAGCAGGCGATGGTGCGCTAAAGACTTGAGCGGCAACAACAAAAGCCCCCTCTCCCTTGCGGAGGAGGGGGCTTCGTTTGCTGTGGCTAAGGGTAGCGATTCGATGGCGCGGCGTACGACCTTCGACAGCTCGCCCCGCTTGATGTTGTCGTTCGGGCGGAAGCAGAGGCCACCACCGCCAGCGCAGGCTGCGCCGTTGATGATATTGCGGCTAGCCAGCGTCTCCACCGCGTTGAAGGCGAAGTTACTGGTTGGCACGTCGGTGAAGGTCTGCGCGCCACCAGCTGGGGTGACGACGGTGTAGTTGCGCGCCCGCTGCACGATAGCAGCGACCTGCGCTCGCGTGATGTTGACGTTCGGGCCGTAGCAAGGCGGCATCACGCCCAGGTTGTTGCACTGGGTAGTAGTCAGGCCGTTAACCACGGTTGCGTGGAAGGCGGTTTCGATGAAGGTGTAGAAGATGTAGCCGGGCGGTACATCGCTGAAGCTCTGGCCGCTAGCCGGGGTGAAGGGGGCGATCCCGAAGCCGAGCGCAGCGATCTTGGCAAACTGGCCGCGGCTGGTGTTGGCGTTGGGGCTGAAGTTGCCGCCGCCGGTGCCGTTGACGATACCGCGACAGGCCAGGTAGGTGATGTCGCCGTAGAAGATGTTAGTGGTTGACACGTCAGTGAATGTGATACTGCACTGGGTGGCGGTGGCGGTTGGGCTACCACCAGGGGTGTTGGTGGCGGTTGGGCTACCACCAGGGGTGTTGGTAGGCACGGCGGCGGTGGCGGTCTGGGCTACCGAAGTAGCTGTCTGTGCCACTGCGGTGCCAGAGGCAGCCGTTGCGGTGGCGGCTACTGCCGTCTGGGTGGCAGGATTAGCCCCAGCTACTGCGGTCTGGGTGGCTGCCACTGCGGTGCCGGTTGCCCCGACTGCTGCGGTCTGGGTTGCTCCGGCTACTGCGGTCTGGGTTGCTCCGGCTACTGCGGTCTGGGTTGCTCCGGCTACTGCGGTCTGGGTGGCCCCGGCTACTGCGGTCTGGGTGGCTCCCGCGCCGTTGGCGGCGTTGACCTGCTGGTAGCCCATTGCAGCCCGGAAGTTGGCACTGCTGGCGTTACCCGCGACGGCCTGGCCGACGGTGAAGCTGCTCAGGCGGTAGCTGGCCGAACTGCGACCCTCGCCGCCGCCAGCCCCCGTCTGCGACCAGTTGATGGCGAAGTTGGCAGAGCTAGCTGCTAGTACCGAACCGACCACGACTAGGGTCATCACTACTCCGAGCAGGCTGGCTCCCAGCGGGCGACCACGGGTGCGTGTGTTTCGCATCGCACTTTCCTTTCTTGCGCTGGGGCGAGCTACTTGAAGTTGACGAAGACGGTGGTGTTGCCGCTAGCGTCTGGCTTGCTGGCGACCTTGCCGATGGTGAAGGCGGAGGCATCCTTGCTCACGGTCAGGCCGTTCGCGCCGATGGTCAGGCGGTCGCCGATGGCGGCATTGCCGACCTTCATCTGCGCCTGGCCGAGGACGATCACGCTTACCATGTCGCCGCTCTTGATGCTGCCAGTCGGGTCAACGTTCCAGCCGAGCTTGCCCGCTTCCAGGCCTTGCTTGCTCAGCCGATGCTCGATCACGCCAATAGCTGCGCCAGCGTTCTCCGCCGTCGCCTTGACTGCGCCGAGGACATTGTTGCCTTCGATCAGCTTGTTGTCGCCGTCCAGAGCCAGCACGTCGCCCGCTTGCAGGGTCTCGCTGCCATGGTACTGAAGCTCCATCGCATAGTTGGCGGCGGTAACGTTGGCCGCAAGCACACGCCCGTTGGTGCTGAGGCCGCGTATGTTAGCTGGTACGGCATTGTTGTTGATTACGTAGAGGCCATCGCTGTTGGTGTGGTACACGTCTATGCCGTCGTTGGCGTAGGAGACGCCAGCGGGGTTGGTTGGCTTGCCAAAGACGCTGGCCCGTGTTGCGGTGACGACCAGACCGGTACCGGTCGAGGTGAAGACACCTGCGACAGTGGTAGAACTATTGTCTCCAATAGCGTTGCCCACCACGCCGTAGCTACCCTGGGTGGCAGTGCTACCGAAGGAAAGGCCATACACGCCATAGCCCTTGCTGGCAACGCCGTAGACGGCAGTGGTGAAGCCGGTATTGGAGCTGGTAGCATCGAAGTAGCCACCGAAGGAGTTGCTGCTGCCAGTAGCGGTGGACGAAGCCCAGATGCCGCTGGCCCCGAAGGCCCGCACGCCAGCATAGGAGCTGCTGTCGGTGCCGCCAATGAAGTAGCCGCCATAGCCGCCCGCCGTAGCACCCCTACCCTGCACACCGATCGTGCCAGTGAAGGTGCCGCCGAAGCCGTTGGTACCAAAGCTCTCGCCGCTCACGCCAACACTCTGCTGGTTGGCATTGCTGTCAATAGACGAGCCGTAAACGCCAGCACCGCCGTTGCTACGGCCGTACAAGCCGAAGTTGCCTCGACCGTACACGCCGCTGTTGTAGCGGTCGGTGTCGGTGGTGACATTGACCCCGTTGATCGTGCCGTAGTAAAAGATGGAAGACTGCTCGACCGCGCCGACAGCGGCTGAACCAGCAGCCAGACCCATAGCATAAGGAGAGCCAGTGAGCAGGAAGCGGGGGGTCATCTCTGTGTCCGCCCCGACGGTGATGCCCAGGTAGGCAGTATTCCTCAGATAAGTGTCAACGATGTTGTTATCAATGGGGCTGGCGGTGCCAAGCTGGTAGGTAAAGAGGCCATTCGCGTCGGGGGTAACGCTGACTGGGCCTTCGGTGAAGAAGGCGGCGCCAGCCGTAGCCACACTGTAGAGGTTGAAGGTGACGTTGGTGGCAACCACAATTGGTGCGCCCGCCGCGTTGGTCAGGCGACCCTGCACCGCGAGCTTGTAGGGGGCTACACTGGTTACTACCTGGGGGCCAGCCTTGCCCTGCTTGACCGGCGCGGCAGAGACCTGCACGTTGCTAGCGGCGGCTGCCTGCTGGCGGCCTACTTGGGCCTGCTGATCCCCGCTGCCTGCCTGTGCGCCTACGCCGACGGCCTGGCTGAGGACGATTACGACCGCGAGCGCAGCAACTGCCAGCGCGACGATACGATTGTACTTCATCTACATCTCCCTTTCACTAAACACCTGGTAATCTCTCTGCCCCACGTTGGGGCTTTTCAATTATAAAGCAGATCATGGCAGAGGGGAATACCTTGTTTTAGGTATCTTTGCCCCGGATTTTACAGGGCCAGGGCATTGGCAAAGCCAAAACAGCCCGATCCATACTAAAGGATGAAGTGCTATAATGACGTAGACGGTCTATAGGTGACTACTAGCTATTAGGCGCAGGTGCGGAGCAGTCTGCATCGCGCACCCAGCAAGCCACCGATCAACTACTGTTTTGCGCCGTGCAAAGTCAGGCAACGGAGTAAATTGAGATTCGGCATAGCTCAATTCCTTAGTTCAAGCAGGGCGGGAACTGGGTTGCTGCCACATAAAGCTACTAGGAGGATCACCTTGGACCAACTGTATCTCGCGGACTGCCTCACGATGGAGGCCAGCCTGCTGTTTGTTCTGCTCGACGAAAGTAGCGACCCAACCCTGCTGATCAGCGACACGGTGGTGAAGCCGCTCTACTACAATCGGGCAGCGGCCTGGTTGGTAGACCCCGCATCCAGCCGTTTGCTTGCCCAGTTGGTGCAGATGTTGCCGCTAGCCCTCAAAGGAGCGGTGGTCAGCGAGGTTAACCTGCTGATCTATCTGGAGGAGCGGCAGCACGGCGGCGAGTGGCAATGTCAGGCCAGCCGCCTCTACCTCAGCCAGAGCAGCGGCCAGCCCTCCGAGGTTAGCTGGTTGCTGCGCCTGCGGCCCGCTGGCGACCCTAGCAGCTTGCAACTCGACCACTTGCAGCAGAATGGCTTGAGCAGGCGCGAGGCTGAGGTGGTGCTGCTAGCCGCCCAGGGGCTGTCTAACGCCGAAATCGCTGCCCGCCTGACGATTGGCACCCAGACCGCCGCCGTTCATCTGCGAAACTCCTACCTCAAGTTGGGTGTCCACCGCCGCACCGCCCTGGCAGGCCTGCTGCGCCCAGGAGCGAGTATGGCGCAGGAGCAGGGTGGTATGCTATAATAGGCGCAAAGTTCGCCGCTGGGCGGCCTGCTACACAGTGAGGAGGGGAACGATGCGCGTACCAACGCCGCTACTGCAAATCGTCCCGCAAGCGATGGTGATCCTGCACGAGGAGTACGACGAAGGTCGCGTCAGCCGCCTGGCTGCGCGCCTGGCCGTAGACGGCGTGTTGAAGGACCCGCCGATTGCTGGCCGCCTACCGGGGATGGAGCAACTGATCGAACTGGACGGCACCAACCGCCTGATGGCCTTGCGCCACCTGGGGCTGGAACACACTCTGGTGCAGGTGGTGGACTACCTCGACCCGGCCATGCGGCTCTCGGCCTGGTACCACGTCGTCCACCAGCTAGCCCTGGGTGATCTGCTGGCCCGTTGCCGCCCACTAGGCCTGCGAGTGGAGCAGGTAAGCGTGGCTGAGGCGGATCGCTTGCTGGCCGCGCGCGCTGTGGCTGCCTACCTGCGTGGCAGTGATGAAGGTGGTGTCGCTCATGTGCTGTATGCTAGCAGCGACCTGGGCGAACAGGCGCAGGTGCTGAACGAGCTTGTCCATGCCTACAAGTTCGCTGGTGGGCCGCCTGTCCACCGCATCAGCAGCGACGAGGTGGATAGCTGGCCGGGGGCGGAGGATGCGGCTATCCTAGCCCACGTTTCGGGCCGCCGCAGCCAGAATGAGGGTGGCACTCTTGTTGCGTTCCCGATCTACACCCCGCAGGAGGTGGCGCAGATGGCTCTCGCTGCTACGCTGCTGCCCAGCGGGGTTACCCGCTACCTGCTGCCGGTGCGCGCATTGGATGTACATCTTCCGCTCAGCTTGCTCAGCGACGACCTGCCGCTGGCCGAGAAGAACCGCAACTTGCAGGCGATGCTGCTAGAACGCAGCCGCAATGGGCGCACCCGCTTGTACTACGAGCCGACCTTCATATATAATGGGTTAGCGATCACAGATTATGATGAAAGGTAAAAAGATGAGCAAGAACCGTTGGTTGGTGGGGTTGCTGCTGGTCGTGCTGCTGCCGCTGCTGGCTGCCTGTGGCACTGAGCAATCAGTAGCTCCCGCTGCTAGTGCTACCGTGCAGCCGACCCAGGCGACTGGGGGAACGGCGGCCAAACCCGTCGCTCAGAAGGCCCGTTTCCTCTCCTTCGACGCGAAGGGGTGAAGCATCTGCGCGCGAATGAAGCCCATCGTGGATGGGCTAAAGCCGAAGTACCAGGATCGAGTCAGTTTCGAGAGTATTGATATGTACGAGAGCCAGAACGAGGCTGTGGTCAAGCAATTCAACGTGCAGGTTCACCCCACCTTCATCAGCGTCAACGCCCAGGGTCAGCAAGCAGACCAGATCATCGGCGGCACCGACGAACAACGCTTCACCGCTGCTATCGAGAAGGCTTTGCAGTAACCTTCTGGCCTGTTCATACGTATGTAATAGTGTGATAAGTAACAAGCCCAGCGGGGCTAGCCGAATGTGCAGCGTTAGAGCGTGGCGACACGCAGGAGGTAGAGCGGAACGTGATCAATCAGCCGATGGGCTACGGCCCAGCCCCCCAGCCATCCGCCAGTGGTATTACCCTGGATTGGTATGTTGAGCAGGAGCAGTATGCCGGTCAGCCGAACTTCTTTGAGCGGATCGGGCCGGAGGCCGACTACACGGTTGGCGTTGGCCCGGCGGGGGCGGAGGAATACCTCTTTACGATCAGCCGCCAGGATTTGGAGGATTCGGTTGAGAACATCCTGCGCCGCTATGTGATCGACATGAACCCCAACCGAATCGCTTCGGCAGAGGATGAGGACAATCGCGCCCTGTTCCTCAGCGTGCGCGACAAGCTCAGTGGCCGTGATGGTCACCTGCGCCCACCGCTTAGTTCTGGCCGCGAGCAGGATGGCCTCGTCTACGCCATGTGTCCGATTGTTGGTGGTCAGGCTCCGATGCAGCGCACCCTCGGCAGCTATGGACAGGTTCGCACCATGCCGATCACCAACCTGCGCGCACCCGTCAAAAACTACTTCCTCCACGTCGTGCTGACCAACAAGACGACTGGCGAGCAGCGGCAACTCTACCTCTGCCATGTCGAGTTTGCCGACCAGGAGAAGGGTGGCTGATAACTCCACGAAGGGCAGCAGGTAGCAGGTGGCTGGGCGCACGCTGGCCCTGCTGCCTGCCGTTCTTCTCATTAGACCAGGGTGTGCAGACAATGGCAATCGCAATGGTACCGCAGCGGCTTGCGCTGCCCCGCAGCTACTTTGAGGTGATGACCGAGGGGGGGATCGTGGTGGTCTACCGCGGGCGGGTCTACACCCCCCTGGTCGCGCCCTCGCCAGAGCAGCTTGAGCATTATGGACAGGCCAGTGTGCGTCTCAGCGGGCTGGTCTTTGCCCTCGAACCGATGGAGCGACTAGCGGCACTGGAGCAACGCTACTTCAATGGGCGCAGCTTGCAGCCAGCCTTGCAGCAGTACCAGCAGGACTACCTCGCTACCCTCGGCGGGCAGATGGTTAGTGCCGACTTGCAGGACGAGATACTATCCGTCGCCCTCAAGCGGTTCGTGACCGACGAAATCTTCCCCGCCTTCGCCACCTCGCAGCGCACCCTCAATCGGCTACTGGGCAGGCGGGCCAGCCGGGTGGCGCAGCCGGGTCAGGCAGCAGCGACAGAGCGAGCGCGCCACGATGATGATGGTGATGATCAGGACACGGAGCGGGTGCGCCACAGACGGCCCCGCCCTGACCCCCCAGATGAAGACGATAGCCGGCCCCCGCAGGTGCGCGCAAGCGATAGTACCCGCATCCTACGCGATCTTCTGCGCCACGACAGTGCAGCCGGTCGCAGCGCGGAGCCGACCGTCAGCCACCCGCAAGTAGGCTCGCCAGACCATGCCGATGCTCAGGAGGAACGCGCCCGCCCCGCCGATTATGAGCAGCCAGCAGTGTGCGACACCGCCCCCGCCGACCTCGGCAATGGCAGTGCTGGCGTATACTCAGGCTTGCAAGATCAGGTGCTTGAGCAATACGCGGGCAGCAGCGAGCAGCCAGCCACGCCGCCAGAGAGCGGTAGGGGTGGTGCAGGCACGCAGGGCTACGAGCGCAACTTCGCCCGCCTGCTGCGGCACACGACCACTACCCGCACTAGTCAACTAGCCTCCACCCTGGCGACCCAGCAGAGCCGCCCGCTAAGCCGCCCGGTCAACCCCCCCGCCGGGGGAGATGGGCAGCAGAGCCGCCCAGACCCTCCACCCGCCGCCAGCCCCAATCCCTCTACTGCCCTCGTTCGAAGTGGAGAGGCCAGTGGTGGGCGGGTGCAGCCACGAGAGCAGCAGCGTGGCTTGAGCCAGCCGCAGGGGATCGTCTCGGCTGCCCCCCAGGTGAGCGACCTTAGCATCGTCGAGCGGATGCTGGGCCTGACCGACTTCGCGGTGGTCGAGGGTGTAATCTATGCCATGCAGCCGGTTGCCGCTGCGGCCCGCCCCGACGTGCAGGTTGGTGGCCGTGGCCTGAGCCTACGCCCTTACGCCTCCCTCGCAGAGTTCCTCGGCCACTACAACACCCGCCTGGGCGAGTCGCTGCGCCGTGAAGGGGTGACAAACCAGCCAGTGATCCAACAGCTACGCCGCGACCGCCAGCACGTCGAGGAGGCGTTGAAGCTCAACTATGGCACGATGGGTCTGAGCATCCTGAACATCAACTCGCGTAGCTGCTTCGTCTGCATGGAGGTGCCGCCCTTCGCCAATCGGGGTAGCGACGGCAAGTTTTACTACTTTGCTGCACCGATGATGCGCGAGTTTGCCCGCCGGGCAGGCCAGGACGTAAACCAGGTGCAGGAGGCGATACGCGTGGCGATCCAGGTTTCGATCAACTGGTCGGCTCGCGGCTTCGAGAAAATCACGGCTGGCGAACCGCTGATGCTCGGCTCATTCAAGGGGCCGTTCGTCACTTGGGCGCGGGAGTTGACGGTGGGCGGCGGCTTCGTCTACAACCGCGACATCTGCACCGAGAACTATCAGCCGCCTAGCCACCTGAGTTTTGGGGCAGGGATCGCCAACAAGCTGGAAGCGGGTAAGCGCATCACGATGAGCGGCTACATCCTCGGTGCTGTGCGCCCACGCAGCCTGCTGAACACCGAAGGCTACAGCGACTTCCAGGTAGAACTGGGCTGGTTGCAGCAGCACGGTATCCAGGTGACGAACGTAGCCACCTAGCTGTCTTTGCTGCCCCAAGCGGCGATCTACAGACCCTATCGTTGTGCGGAGCTGCAACCGTTCGCCTTACGTACAAGAAGAACCGTGCGCCAGCCTGCCATAATTCCCTGGTTGAAGGCCAAACCCGCTTGTGCTATAATGACTGCGCACTGACAGATATGCAGTGCTTGCAAAGAAAGTTGTCATTTAGATGAGGATACTGCTTTATACTGGCAAGGGTGGGGTGGGTAAGACTAGCGTGGCCGCCGCCACGGCCTTGCGCCTTTCGCAACTTGGCTACCGCACCGTGATCCTTAGCACCGATACTGCCCACAGCCTCTCCGATTCGCTCGACCTGCCGCTTGGCCCAGAGCCGGTAGAGGTCGCTGCCAACCTTTGGGGTCAGGAGGTTGATGTGCTACATGAGGTAGACAACAACTGGGGGAAGGTGCAAGGCTATATGGCCCGCCTCTTTGCCTGGCAGGGGATGCAAGAGGTGATGGCCGCCGAGATGACCGTCCTCCCTGGCAGCGAAGAACTAGCGGGCCTGCTCCGCATCGTCAGCCACCATGACGCAGGCAAGTTTGATGTGGTGATCGTAGATTGCGCGCCGACCGCCGAAACTCTGCGCCTGCTCTCCTTCCCAGAGATGGCCGAGTGGTGGTTGGAGAAGATATTCCCGATCCAGAAGCGGGCAACCAAAGTGTTGCGCCCGGTGATGCGAATGATGACCGATATGCCAATGCCTGGCGACGAAATCTTCGACTCGGTCAAGCACCTGATGGAGCAACTGGAGCGCATCCGCACTATCCTCGCCAACCCACAGGAGAGCGCAGTACGCATCGTCCTCAACGCCGAGAAGATGGTGGTCAAAGAGGCACAGCGCACCTACACCTACCTCAACCTGTTCGGCTACCCCACCGACCTGATCGTGTGCAACCGGGTGATCCCCCAGGAGGTCAACGACCCCTACTTTGCGGCCTGGAAGGAAAGCCAGCAACGCTATCGTGGCCTGATCGACGAGGCTTTCAGCCCCCTGCCGATCCTCACCGCCCCCTTCTTCGACCAGGAAGTAGTGGGCCTGACTATGCTGGGGCGGATGGCCGAGGCAGTCTACGGCGACCGCGACCCAGCTGCTGTCTTCTTCGCAGGCCAGGCGCAGTCAGTGCTGCCGCTGGCGAAGGGCAAGGGCTACGTCCTCAGTCTGCCGCTGCCCCTCGCCGAAAAGAGCGATATTGACCTTAAGCAAGCGGGCGACGAACTGATCATCCAGGTTGGCTTCTACAAACGGAATATTATCCTACCTCGCGTCCTCACGGCCCTCAAACCGCATGGGGCGCGCCTGGAGGATGGCAGGCTATTGATCAACTTCAGCTAAGAACCCCAGCAACAGGGGTTAGCACTAGAGGAGGCAGGACGATGGCGGATGACGAGCAGACGCGGCAGGAACAAGCGGACGATGAGCAGTCTAACGTTGGTGGTCAGGTGCAGCACAGTAGCGGAGTGGAGGCCAGCCAGGTTGAGGCATTGGTGATCAAAAACACCAACACGGGTGATACCTTGTTCATCGACATGGAAACTGGTGAGGGGGTCTTTATCGGCGGTACGCAGGTGCAAGCGCAGGTGCAGATGGCCGATGCAACGGTGATGGATGAGGATGTTGACCTCAGCTTTGGTAGCCGCCGCCTGGTGGACGATGCGGACGAGGAGGGAGGCGAGAGCCTACCTGACCTGCTGGGCTACCTGGAACGCTGGCTGCTGCCCGCCAGCACTGCCCGCCACGCGCGCAACTTCCGCCGCCACCTGTTGCTGGCTGGCCGTTCGCTGTTGGATGCTGGTGTGCGTGGCATCGAGAAGCATGATAGGGTTGACGCTCTGGGGCAGGACGATTATACTGGCAGCAGCACTGTCGCCAGCAGCGACGGAGCGGCAGCGGGCGGTGGTCGCCAGCGGCCCAGCCTGCGCGGGCTGAACGATAGCAGTGAAGTGGGCGGCTTGCGGAGCATTGAGCTAGAGTTAGGGTAGGTAGAGCTTGGCGGAAGCGGGGGACAAGGTGAACACTGACCCACATATGCAACCTGAGCCGACCGGTACTCCCGCTAAGCGTGGGCGGCGTAGTCGCGTGGCTGTCCCAGCACTGGGCAAAACCGCGGCTACCCCCCTCCTAGCCACCCATGCCACTGAGGTGGACGAGATCGAAGTAGTCTACAACCTGCTGCAGGAGGTGAGCGAGGACGAGGATGAGGCGGCGATCAGCGTTGAGGAGATCACCGACGTGTCGCCTGCCAAGCTAGCTGAACTGGAAGCCGAAGCTGCTCGCGCCGTTGCCGACCTCGAACGCGACCTCGAACACACCCTCTCCCTCGACGGCCTCAGCACCGACGACCCGGTTCGCCTCTACCTGCGCGAGATTGGCCGCACCGCTCTGCTCAAAGCAGTAGACGAGGCAGAACTGGCCCACCGTATTGAGGCTGGCAAAAGGGCGCACACCCGCCTCTACAGTGGCGAGTCGGCGGCCACCGAGCAGCCCTGGCTGGCGGAATTGCCCGAACTGCCCCGCGTCCATCTGCTCGAACCGAGCATTGCTGCCCTGGGTCGGGTGACGGCGGTAGAGCGACACCAGCTTGAGCGCGATATTGTCAGCGGTCATGAGGCGCGTACCCTGCTGGTACAGGCCAACTTGCGCCTGGTCGTCAGTATCGCCCGCCGCTACATCAATCGCGGCCTCAACCTGCTCGACCTGATCCAGGAGGGCAACATCGGCCTGATGCGTGCTTCGGACAAGTTCGACCACCGCAAGGGCTTCAAGTTCAGCACTTATGCCACCTGGTGGATTCGTCAGGCGATCACCCGCGCCATCAGCGACCAGAGCCGTACCATCCGCCTGCCCGTCCACGTCAGTGAGACGATAGCACGCATGCGGAAGGTTTCGCACGAGTTGCAGCAGAGCTTGCAGCGCGAGCCGACTGAGCTAGAGTTGGCGACGGCTTTCGGTATTGCCCCCGCGAAGGTGCAGCGCATCATGGAGATCGCCAAGCACCCGATCAGCCTGGAAGCCCCAATGGACGACAATGAGGATAGCTTCCTCGGTGACTTCATCGAAGATGAGAAGGTGGCGACCCCAATGGACGAGGCGGCCCAGCAGCTACTTAAAGAGCAGATCGACGAAGTGCTGCAAAACTTGCCAGAGCGCGAACGCAAGATCATCAAGCTGCGCTTCGGTCTGGAAGACGGCCACTACCGCACTCTGGAGGAGGTGGCCCAGGAGTTCGGCATTACCCGCGAACGTATCCGCCAGATAGAGGCGAAAATCCTGCGTAAACTGCGCCACTCGCGCTATGGTGGCAATATGTTGAAGGAATATCTTCAGTGATCAGCCTGGTGGGCCGTAGCATAGTAGGTGTACCCTTGCGGTACACGCACTCTTTTTTGGAGGGCTGTTGATGACGACCTACCTTGCTCGCTACCTGGCGGGCGAAAGTGAGCAGGTGTGGTCTGAGTTGGACGCAATTGGCGCAGCAGTGCGCGAGGAGCCGCTGTATGCCGACGCACTGGCAGTGGCAAGGGAGACTATGAGGCGGGTGCGATCCAACGTAGAGACCCTGGTCGCCAGACTACGTGACGAGGGCTACTGGTTCGCCTATGAGGAGTCGGTTTACGCCCCCCCAACAGGAGAAGTAGAGGCAGAGATCGCAAGGCTTGAAGCCTTGATCGGTGGCCCGCTACCTATCTCACTGCGTACCTTCTACGAGCTTGTTGGTACAGTTGACTTGATGGGTACGCATCCCGACTGGCCGGTGGAAGGCTACCCCAGCAAGATAATCAAGAGCGCAGAGTCGATCCGGTGGCGCACAGCCAACCATTGGCACCCCGATCTCGACCGCAGCTTCAAGCCCAAAGAAGTAATTTGCACTGACCCACTGGTAGTAGAGCCGATAGATGTAGCAATTGGCGAGTACGAATCCGAGGCTGAAGGCGCAGAGTGGGTAGCGGAACATGGTGACGCGCAGATGGTGCTGGTCAAGAATGGCCTAGCGGTCGTAGCTTCTGGGGCTGGCCCAGTAGAGGCTTTGGTAGACCGATACCCAGGCTGGGAGCTAAAAACCTACAAGGAGGTGTTTGGCGGCCCCAAGACCGTTAGCCCAGTCGTAATCGCCCCTGACTTTTACCACAAAGCGGAGATCAGTGGTGGCCCACCCTACGCCGTGACGGTTGTTGACTCGCACATGGATGGGCTGCTGGTCGGTACACCGTATGGGCTGACCTTCGTCAGCTACCTGCGACTTTGCTTTGCCTGGGGCGGCTTCCCTGGCTTCGCTGATCAGATCGAGGAGCGAGTGCCAGCTCTCATGCTCAGCCACTTGCGCGCGGGCTTGCTGGCGATCTAGCGAGGCCCCGCCTCAAACCCTGTTCTCCACCCACATCCTGATCCCGTACTTGGGGAAGATGGCGATCCCGGCCTGAGGCAGGATGCGCTGCTGGGGGACGAGGTGCAGGGTGCAGCGTTGAGCGAGAGTGGCGAGGATCAGCAGCCCTTCCATCAGCGCAAAGTGGCTGCCAATGCAGGTGTGCGCCCCCGCCCCGAAGGGCATCCAGGCATGGCGCGGCAGCCGCTTTTCGTGCGCGGGTGTGAAACGATCTGGATCGAAGTGGTCGGGGTCGGGGAAGTAGCGGGCCGAACGCTGGATCGCGTACTGGCTGATGATCACCGGGAAGCGTTGTTTGATCAGGTAGCCGCCCAGGTTCACATCGCGAATAGCCACGCGGGTCATGATGTAGGCAGCAGGGAACAGGCGCAGGCACTCCTTCAGCACTTGTGTGGTGTAGATCAGGTGCGGCAGGTCAGCGGCGGTGGCGGCCCTTCCAGCTAGCACGCTGCCGACTTCGCCCTGCACCTTTGCGTAAGCGGCGGGGTTGCTCGCCAGCAGATAGAAGGCCCAGGCCCAGGAGTTGGCGGTCGTCTCATGCCCAGCCAGAAAGAGGGTGATCAGTTCGTCCAGGATGCCCTCCTCGGTCATGCCCTGCCCCTGCTCGTCGCGGGCGGCCATTAGCATTGCCAGGAGGTCGCCATGCTCCTCTGGCGCGTTGCGGCGTTCGGCGATCATGCCACCAACCCGGCTCTTGATCAGGTGTAGGGCAGCACGAGTATGGCGGTTGCGCTCGCTCGGCCAGGCCAGCGGCGCACTGAGGATGTTGGAGCCGATCTGGTTGATGTACTCGGCGGCGGTGTGGAAGGCTGCCCCCAACCCGTCCGCCTCACTGAACACCTCGGCATCAAACAGCGTCTTGCCAACGATGCTCATCGTCAGGCGGATCATCTCCTTGTGGATATCAACCGTCTCACCCTGCCGCCAACCCGCCTGCATTTGCGCAGTATAAGCTACCATCGTCTCGGCATAGGCTGCGATCCGTCGGGGGACGAAGGCAGGAGCCATCAGCTTGCGCTGCCGCTTCCAGTAGTCACCCTCGCTGCTGAGCAGGCCGTTGCCAGAGACGGGGCGCATCGCATTGTACTGGGGGCTGTTCTTGCTGAAGGCATCGGCTTGATCGACCAACACCTGCTGTACCAATTCGCTACTGTTGAGCATCGTAGCCGGAAACGGCCCCATGCCAAAGCTGCCAATCTCGCCGCATTCCTGTTCGACCCGCCGAAAGAGGGCAAGTCGGTTGCTGTTGAACTCGCGGAAGCTGCCGAGCAGCGGGTGGTCTTTAATGCGCGGGATCGGTTTGAGCGTAGCCTTTATTGCCATTTATTTCTCCGGGTTGCTGGATTTGCTTCCTTCTATTGTAACACATGGGCTGGCGAAGTTGCCTGCGAAGACGGCTAACCGGCCCTAGTGGAACGAATCGTGCTGCCATTCGTTCTATTAGTAGCACCCGGCGCGTACGGCGTGGGTGGAGCTAGAGGAGATTAGTTGTGCAGAAGCTAAAGAGCATTGCTGTAGTTGTGCTAACCGTCACCTTGCTGGCCGCCTGCGGTGGCGAGTCGCCGTCCCCAACCGCCACCAGTCAAGCGGCGGCCAGCGTCGTCGCCATCAGCCCGACAGCCCTCACCCTGGCGACCAGCACAGTGGTGGTCGCTGCCGCATTGCCGACCATCACAGAGGCCCCACCCAGCGCGACCAGCGTAGCAGTGGCTAATCCCGATGTACTGACCGCTGAGGCACAGCCGACCGTCACCAGTGAGCCACCGACTGTTATGGCAGCACCAGCAACCGCCACTACAAAGCCGCCGACTGCCACCGCAAAGCCACTGACTACTGTCTCTGCACCAGCAACTGCCACCCGACGGCCCGCCGCAACTGCTACTACAGGGCAGCCAACTGTCACACCGAGCCGCCCGACCAGCACACCCAAACCTACGGAGGTACCAGTGCAAGCAACTAATTCCCCCAGCAGCGGCGGCAACTGGCCTGCCGAGGCTAATCTCGCCGTCGCCAACGCGAAGGCTGATCTCGCGGCAAGGGCTGGCGTGGGCGCAGAGTCGATCAACGTGGTCAGTGTGAAGGAGACGAAATGGCGTAACAGTGCGCTGGGTTGTGAGGAGAAGGGCAAGATGTATATGCAGGTGATCGTCCCTGGCTACACGATCATCCTTGCCGCCAACGGGCAGCAGACTGAGTACCACGCCAATGTGGGTGGCACTGTCGTCACCTGTGGCAGCAGCAGCAGCATGGAGCAGGCACAGGCAGTGCAGGCAGCTAGCAACGACCTCGCCCGTCGGGTGCAAGGTGAAGCCGCCGCAGTACAGCTAGTCAGCGTCAGCGTCAAGCAGTGGAGCGACAGCAGCCTTGGTTGCCCTGCACCCAATACTAGCTATGCCGACGTGATCACCCCTGGCTACCTCGTCGTTCTTGCCTACAACGACCAGCAGTACGAGTACCATACGGCTGCCGCCAATCGCGTCGTCCTCTGTCAGGCGGGCAAGCCTGTACCTTGAGCTTTACTGCACGCCGCCGGTGAAGTCGGCTGGTGTTGCTGGGCTGAAGCCAGAGAGTTGCGGGCTGCGCTCGAACAGGGCGGGGTTGGCCCGTATCCACTCATAGAGGCGGCGGATGCCCTCTTGCACGCCAACCGCTGGCTGCCAACCGAAATCGGCGTGGGCCTTGCGCGTGTCGCTAACGTAGATCGGCTGGTCACCAGGTCGCCATGCCCTGAAGCTGACGGGTGGTATCTTGCCGTGCAGCAGCTTGATCAGCCCGCTGAACTCTTGCCATATTGCTAGCGTGTTTTGGGGGCCACCGCCGATGTTGTAGACTTGCCCTCTAGTGGTCGCGATCTGGCGGCGAGCCAGCTTGAAGGCGCGTAGCAGGTCTTCGACAAAGAGGATGTCGCGCACCTGCTTGCCGTCGCCATAGATGGTGAGCGGCTGATCCTTGACTGCGGCGATCAGGAAGTGGGCTACCCAGCCCTGATCCTCATTGCCAAACTGGTGGGGACCGTAGATGCACGACATACGGAATACTACGCTGGGGATGCCGTAGATACGGGCGTAGTCGCGCACATACTGGTCGGCTGCCCCCTTCGAGCAGCCGTAGGGGGAGTGGAAGTCGAGCGGGCAGCCCTCATCTACCCCCTCGCGGTCGGCATAGGCATAGCGGTCGCCCTGCAACTGTACGCCGAGGTGTTCGAGGCCGCCATAGACCTTGTTGGTGCTGGTCAGGAACAGAGCTGGCGCGCCGCGGCCGTTGTAGCCGCTGTTGCGTACCGCTTCGAGCAGGTTGAAGGTGCCGAGGGCGTTCACCTCAAAGTCGCTGCGTGGATCAGCCACCGAGGTGGTAACTGCCACCTGTGCTGCCAGGTGGAAGACGGTATCGAACTGCCCTTGCCGCAAGGTGTGGTTGAGCAGGCTACTGTCGCGCACGTCGCCTGCGATGTAGCGCAGCCCTCTGCCCTGCTCTTGCAGCCAGGCGAGGTTACGCTCCGCCCCCACCCGGCTGAGGTTGTCGTAAACGGTGACGGCCACCCCCTCTGCCAGCAACGAGGCGGTCAGGTTACTGCCGACGAAGCCTGCACCGCCAGTGATCAATACTTTCTTCATCTGCTTGCTAGCCAACTTCTTACTCCTCCTCATCGCCATGTAGCTGCTGCCCATAAAAGCATCTACTATGCCATCAACTACTTCTGCTGACACTCTGTTTGCCACAACTGGTCACTTCCCGATACAGAAGCGGCTAAATATCTGATCTAGCAGGTCTTCGCCAATCGTCTCGCCAGTCACTTCCCCGATAGCGGCCAGGGCTGCGCGGATTTCGACCGCCAGCAGGTCTGGTGGTGCGTCGCTCTCGCGGGCGGCCTGCACATGGCCTGCCGCCCTGTTGATCGCCTCTTGGTGGCGGGTGCTGGTCACGAGCGGCTGGCCCGCCTGCGGCTGCAAGCCACCGAGGGCCAGTTGGGTGATCGCCTGCTCCAGGGCGGCGGTCTGTCCTTGCAATGCGCTAGTAGGAACGAGGGTAGCATTGGGCAAGAGCGTACGTAGGGAGGCAGTCCCCAGCAGCGGTGGCAAATCGGCTTTGTTGAGGGCAACCAGCAGCCGGTCGCCCACCTCTTGCACCACCGCAATCACCGCCCGATCTGCCTCGTCCAACGGCGCACTGCCGTCCAGCACCAGTATCACAAAGTCGGCCCGCTGGATTGCCTGCCTGCTACGCTCAATGCCAATCTGCTCCACAGCATCACCCGCTTCAGCCCGAATGCCTGCCGTGTCGATCAGCAGCAGAGGGATGCCCGCCATACTAGCCCCCTCCTCCACCGTGTCGCGGGTCGTCCCAGCAATGGGGGTGACGATGGCTCGCTCCACACCAAGGAGGGCGTTGAGCAGACTGGACTTGCCCACGTTCGGCTTGCCGACGATGGCGACACGCAGACCCTGGCGGTAGAGGATGCCAGCCCGCGCCGTGTCCAGCAGGCGGGTCAAGGCCGCCGCTGCCTGCTCAAGCTCCAGGCGCACGTCAGGGGTTGGCACCTCATCCTCTGGGAAGTCGAGGCTGGCTTCGATGTGCGCCAGTGCCGTTAGCAATGCCGCTCGTGCTACCGCCAGTTCGTCGCTCAAGCGACCACCAAGTTGAGCCTGAGCAGCATCAAGGGCGGGCCGGGTCTGGGCGGTGATGATGTCTAGCACCGCCTCGGCCTGGGCTAGATCGAGCCGCCCATTGAGGAAGGCGCGCAGGGTGAACTCGCCTGGCCCCGCTTGGCGAACACCCGCCGCCAGCACAGCACCGAGGATGCGCGCAAGGTTGGCAGCCCCACCATGCCCGCTGATCTCTACTACATCCTCGCGGGTGTAGCTGCGCGGAGCTAGCATCAGTGCAACCATCACCTCATCCAGCACTGCCCCTTCGGAGTGCAGGCGAGCGTAGCTAAGCTGGTGATCCAGCAGCGGCTTGCCACAGAGCCGTTCGGCAATCGCCCGTGCCTGCGGCCCGCTGATCCGCACGATGCCGATCCCCCCCTCACCCGCAGGGGTTGCTATTGCTACAATGGTGTCGTTGTACATCACATACCCCGCCCAGTTTAGAGATAGTCAGCATAGCCGTGTGCTGCCAACCGCTCTCGCACCATCGTGGCGGTTGGTACTCCACGCAATCCTGGTTGCTCAACAGCGAAGCTGGCAGCGGCGCAGCCAACAGTCGCAGCCCGCCGTGGGTCACCACTCGCTTGCAGAGTAAGCAGGAAGCTAGCCGCGAACACGTCACCCGCCCCAGTGGGGTCAACCTGGGTGGTGGCGAAAGCAGACTGCTGCACGATCCGCCTGCCTGCCTGGTAGATCGTCGCCCCCCGCGCCCCTTCGGTCACCGCAGTCAACGGTGCGAGGCGGCTGTACTCGGCGGTCAATTCTGGGGCAGCGGCTACATCTTCTTCGCTAAAGATTAGCGCGTCGCTGAGGGGTAGTAGCTCCTTCGCCTCCGGCCAGCGGTGGAAGAAGACCTTGCCACCATCGTCGCGCCACTCGCGCAGCCAACCCTGAGGGGTGAGGCCACTAATCGCCCCACTGCCCCGGCGTGCTTGCAGCAGGTGGGCCGCCTCGCCCTCATCTATCTCCCGCGCAACAGGGGCGAGGTGTAGCACCTTTGCCTGCGCCCATGATGGTGGCAGCAGCTTCAGGTTGAGCGGGAAGGCGTAGGCGCGCAGGTACTGTTGACGGCTGCCCCCATCGTAGATGTTCTCGAAGGTAGTGGTGGCGAAGGCTGGTTGGCGGAAGACCTCGATCCCTGGTAGGCTCTGATGGAGCAGTGCGTCAAAGGCGGGGTCGCTGGCGGCACGGGTGAACAGCCCCACCTGGTAGCCGAGGGCGCGGGCAGTCAGGGCCGAGTAGAGGACGCTGCCGCCGAGGGTGTAGCTGCCGTCTGGCTGCAAATCCTTGCAGATGTGACCGACCACCAGGTAATCAATCATCATTCGCCTTCTTCATCGCTCGTCGCGCTGGCCGCTCGCAGGCGGATCACTACGTGGCGGTTGACCCCGCCGCCGCTGCTCTTGCTCTGCACCAGCGGGTGGCGCAGGAGGGTGCTGTGAACCACCTTGCGCTGGTTGGCGGGTAGCGGCTCCATCACCACTGGCTGACCGCTGCGGACGACTTCGCGGGCAAGTTCCCGCGCGAGGGCTGCTAGTTCAGCGGGCTTGTAGTTGCCAGCGGTCGAACCAGCGGCGGCGATCAGCAGGTGCCGCTCCCTCCCCTCACCCGCATAGCGCAGGCGCAAGCCGTTGCTTTGACCCACAACAGTGCGGACGATGCGCTGCTCACTGGCGGAGAGGGGAACGAGGTGAGCTGGTGCGCCGCTGCGCTGCACAGTAGCCGCCATCTCGCGCACCGAGCTAGTTAGCAGGGCGGCCCGGTGCAGGCGGCTGTCATCCACATCGACTACTACATCGCTGTAGCTACTCTGCTGCTGGGCCAGGATTTGGTTGAGGATCAGTTCGAGTGCATCGAGCGTCTGCCCGTAGCGGCCAATCAGCAGGCCAACCGCTTCGCGCTCTGCCCCGTAGACAGCCAGCACCACGCCGCATTCTGGCAGCAGGCCAGGCGGTAGGCTGGCAGGGTCGCGCTGCTTCACTTCGCCACCCACGCCTAGCAGGTCGAGCAAATCCTCCAGCGTTTCAGCAGCAAGCCGGGCAAAATCGTCGCTAAAGTCATCTAGTACTGGCGGGCTGGGTTGGTGCTTGGGCAAAGGGCTGGCGGTTTGGTGGGGGCTAGCAGTGGGTGGCTGGCTGATCGCGGCAGCTACCGCAGGGCGCAGAGCCACCGCCACCAGCACCTCATCCTCTGTGCGCTCTAGCACCGTGCTAACTACCTCGGCGCGAGTGCGGCCTAGCTGCTCAAGGGCAAGGCGGAGGGCCTCCTCCTCGGAGGCAGCCCATATCGCCACACTGTTGTTCCTTGCAGGCAGCGGCTAATCCTGGAGCAGTTCGCTGGGGTCGCCGTAGTCTACCACATCCGGCTCCTCCTCGATCCGCCCACTCAGCTTCGGCTTGGCAACGTAGTCTGGCCCCTTCTTCATCACCACCACGTGGCGTTCGCGCCCCTCACCCTCGCTCTCGGTGTACACATCGGGCGACTCTTGCAGGGCAAGGTGGATGATGCGCCGCTCGGCTGGCGGCAGTGGCTCCATTGCATAGGGCTGGTTGGTGTCCAACACCTGTTCGGCGATGCGCTGGGCCAGGCGGCTCAGTTGATCGGTGCGGCGCACACGGTAGCCTTCTACATCAATGATTACCCGCTCCCATCCCTTCATCCGCTTACCCAGCACGATATTGAGGACGAATTGCAGCGCATTGAGGTTCTCGCCACGCTTGCCGATCAGCAGCCCTTTGTCGGCGGTCTCCACCTCGTAGACTTCCAGTACCAGGGTGCGAACGTCGGACATCCCCTCTGGGGTCTCCTGCTTGGGATCGCGTTGGGCGACATTAGCGTGGATGTTGAGCAGATCGAGCAAGTCCTCTAGCGTCTCACCCGCCAACACTGCGCCTTCGTTCTCGTACTCGGCCAGGGTCGCCTGGCGCACATCGCGCTCAAAGCTCTCCGACCGCTGGCTGAAGCCACCGCTGCGTTCGCTGTCGCGTCCACCGTAGCCGCCGCGACTACCACCATAGCCACCACCACCGCTACTGCGGTTGCCCGCATAGCCGCCACCGCTGCTGCGGTTGCCCGCATAACCGCCGCCACCGCTGCGATTGCCGCCGTAACCGCCACCGCTGCTACGGCGGTCGCCATAGCCACTACGCTCCTCGCGGCTGCGGCCAGTACCATAGGCGCGGGCTGTTTGCGATACGAAGCGGCCATCAGCGGGGGGGATCGCTTCTGGGTCGCTGTAGACTGGGCCACGCCGCCCACTGCTCTCGCCGCTCTGGTCGGGTTGCGGGCTGGCGACAGCAGGGGGGGCCATCGTTGCTTCAGATGGGCTGCGCCGCTGCCCCGCCTGCTGGATGCGGGCCAGGATTTCGGGCTTGACGCTGACGCGTACCAGTACCTCATCCTCGCTGTGGCTGAGTACCTCGCTGACAACCTCATTGCGGGTGCGCCCCATCTGCTCCAACGCCAGGCGGACGGCTTCTTCGACGGTCTGCGCCTGAATCTCTACGCTGTACATAGCTCTCCCCTTCTTCGCTAGCTCACCCTGCGGGGTGACGGTCGGATTACGCCCACGAGGGCGGGCCACTGTCGGCCAGATATAGGACGAGCCAGAGGGAAATACCCCTCTGGCTAGCGGTCAGCACGCAAGGTCTGCGCGAATGTTCACTTCTTGGTCTTCTTGTTGCGCCGGGCCATCATCTCGTCGTAGCTGAGTTGCGGGGCGCGGGCCGGGGCATTGCTGCTACCATTAGTGCTGACAGCCATCGTGCCATTGGCTTTGCTACCGTTGCTCGTACTAGCGGCCTCGCGCTTCAGTTCTTCGCTGAGGGCAGAGTAGTAGCCCCCACTAACCTTCGCGGTTTTGCGAGCCGCCGTACCATTGCCATTCCCTGCGGTCGCTGGGTTTGGGCGCAGGCTGGCACTGGGGCGCGTGACGCTGGTGGTGCTGCCACCGCCAGCCCGCTCTGCCTTCAGCCGCTCGGACTCGGCGTTCGCTTCCATGCTCTTCTCGATCATCTTGCTCATCACGCCAGTCTTCTTCTTTGCCTTGTTTGCCTCGATCTGGTCGTCACTAAGCTGCACAAGGACAGAGCGGCGCACCTTGCGGGTGGGCAGGAAAGGTAGGATTTCGCGCAGGCTGCCCCAACCGTTGATGAAGTAGCTCTGCACCGCCGCAATCACACTGTTCGTTACCCAGTAGATGACCGGGCCAGCGAACCATGTCCAGGCGAACAGCACGGCCATTGCGGGGAACAGGGTGGTGGAGAGGGTGTTCATCAGCTTAACCTGGGTGTCGGCATCCTTGACCGTCCGCAGTGCCATCTTGACCGAGACGAACTGGGCAAGGCCGGAGAGGACAGGCAGGATGTGCAGGGGGTCGGGCTTGCTGAGGTCTGGCACCCAGAGGAAGCCAGTGGCGCGGAAGGCAGAGTCATAGGCGAGGGCGTTGACGGCGGAGCTAAGGATGATGAAGACCGGCAGTTGCAGCAAAGCGGGCAAGCAGCCGCTGAACTGGCTAGCCCCATAGCGGGCATAGAGCGACTGGGTTTGCTGCATGATCGCCTGCTGGTCGCCCTTATGCTCCTTCTGGATTTCCTTGACCATTGGTTGCAACTCTTGCATCACCAGGGCCGAGCGCATAGACTTCATCGTGAGCGGCAGGGTGAGCAGGCGCAGCATGATGGTAAAGAGGATCAGGGCGATGCCCGTGTTGCCGGTCAGGTGGCTGAGGCTCTCAAGTACCCACTTCGCACCGTTGACAATGGGGAGGAAGATGTCGAAGAAGAAGATACCGTTAGCAAAGGGATGAGGCATGAATTGTACTCCTTCAAAGGCGCATTTGGCTCGCAGCCGCTAGCGCACGGGGTCATAGCCGCCAGGATGAAAGGGATTGCAGCGAGCGACTCTCCTAACCGCCAGCCAACCCCCCTTCAGCGCGCCATACTTCTGAACCGCCTCGTAGCCGTAGTGGCTGCAACTTGGATAGAAGCGGCAACTGGGCGGCAGCACCTTGCTGAAGGTCATCTGGTATACTTTGATAAGCAAGAGAAAAATATGTTTCATTTTGGCCCAGTTGCGCCAGGTTCGGCTGTTAATCTGGGGTCTGTAGGTTGGCTGGGGCGCGGGCAAGCAGGCTAGCGCGGCGTAGTATTTCTTCGACAGCAGGGGCAACGGTAGCTAGTTTCTGGTCAACGCAGGCAGCACGAGCAACAAGTAGCAAGTCCCAGCCGGGCTGGATGCGGACATAGCGCAGGCGGATCGCTTCGCGCAGTAGACGCTTGACCCTAACTCGCACGTGGGCCTTACCCAACTTCTTACCGGCTGCGATGCCCACTCTACTACGCTCAAGTTCGTTGCGGAGGGCGTAGAGGGCAATATAGCGGTTGCTATAGTTACGCCCTCGCTCGCGCACCCGGTTGAAATCAGCCTCCCGCTTGAGGCGGGTAGCCCGTAGCATGGTAGGTTAGTTGTCGCTGATCGTAAGCCGGGAACGGCCTCGGCGGCGGCGGGCGGCAATCACGTCACGGCCCCCCCTGGTCGCCATCCGCGACAGGAAGCCGTGCCGCCGCTGGCGGTGGGTCTTCTTAGGCTGGTAAGTCCTCTTCACTGATGAAAATCTCCTATGTGTGCTTGGTTGTTCGGCTCGCGGCTGGTTTGGCACCCTGGGTCTAGCCCAGCCTGCACTGCTAACCCGCAAGCGATTTCACAACATTATACCCTTTTTGCAGCCTAGCGTCAAACCCCACCCGCCTTTGACGTGCTGTTCCTCATCTTGTGCTAACCCAGCAGCGGTCACATTTGGCCGCTACCCTCTCACTTCTTCACGCGCGCCAGCAGGCGTTCGACCAGCGGGCTACTCTCGCCAAACAGGTAGCCGACAGGGGCTGCCGTGATGCTGTGGCTGCCAACCGAGCGTAGCTGCTGCACAGCAGCGACCAGCTTGCTGCTCTCGATCACAATGCTAGCAGTGTACCAGGTGCTGCCACCTGCTTGTTGGTAGACGGAGCTAACGGTGGGGCCGAGTAGCCCACCACAGTCGGGCAGGCTGCTGATCGCTGCCGCTGCCGCCGAGGCCGACTCTGCCGCAAGGTTGGCCGTCAGTGTGGTGTACTGGCGCGCCTTCTGGTAAGCCTCGATCAGTTCCAGCATGGTGCAGGCGGCGGCCAACGCCTGCTCGTGTTGGCGTAGATTGCGCTTGTTGCCGATCAATACCGCCTGCGCCTTGACTACCGTGCCGTCAGGCAACACGCGTAGGCGGTTCTCGCGCAGCGTCGTGCCACTGGCCGAGATGTCGGCGATCAGGTCGGCGATGCCAGTGGTGGGGGCCGCCTCTAGCGCGCCGCTGGCCGCCACTGTGTTGAAGCTGGTCAGACCCTTGCGGTAGAGGAAGGCCCGCACCAGGGATGGGTACTTGGTGGCGACCCGCAAGCTGCGGGCGTGCTTCTCCCTCGTGTAGGCTGCTACCCCGATCAGGTCGGCGGTGGTCTCCACGTCCAGCCACTGTTCTGGTACCGCCAGCACCAGGGCGCACTTGCCGTAGCCCAGTGCCTCGTGCAAGACCAGCAGATCACCGTCCTCGCGCAGCTTGCCCGGCTCGATGTCCTCGTCTAGCAGGCCGATTGCCTCGGCCACCAGGTCGTAGCCAGTGATGCCCAGGTCAGCGTCACCCTCGCGCACCAGGGTCACGATGTCGGGTGGCCGCTGGAAGATCACCTCGACCCCCGGTAGCGCGGGGATGGTGGCGATGTACTGGCGTGGGTTGGTCTTGCTCACTGCCAGCCCGCACTTCGCCAGGAAGTCCAGGGTGGGTTGCTCAAGCTCACCCTTGCTAGCCAGGGCAATGCGGATGGTTTGTTTGTCATTCATCGTTGGTATCCCCCACCCAGTCTACTGTTTCCAGCCTGGTTAGTGCGATCCGTCGCTCCGTGTGTTCACTCATGTCACGCAAGGTGACGTAGCCCCCCGCCCTTTCGTCAGGGCCGATCATGAAGACAGTGCTGATCTTAGCCCGATCAGCATAGCGCAAGGAAGCATCCAGCTTGCGTTCTACCACCTCCATCTCCACCCTCTTGCCCATCTTTCGCAGACGGGCTGCCAGTTGTAGAGCCGCCTCCACATCATCACTACCAAGCGGAACAACCATGAGATGATACCTGAGTGGTGGTAGCTCCCTCTCGCTGACGAGGGCGGCACTGAGCCGTTCCAGGGTGCAGGCGAAGCCGCAGGCAGGGGTAGGTGGGCCACCGAGGGCGGCGATCAGGTCGTCGTAGCGACCCCCTCCACCGAGCGGCGCATCATCGGGTAGACTGGGGCTGCGTACTTCAAAGAGGATACCAGTGTAGTAGAGGAGGCCACGGCCAAAGGCCAGGTTGAGGCGCACGCGCTCCAGCGGCACTCCCCCAGCTGCGATATTGAAGGTACGCTCAAGCTCGTCCAGGATTACGCTCCCCCGCCCATCCAGGCCGTGGGCGCGCAAGATCGCCCGTGCCGCCGCCAGCGCAGCGAAGGGTTCGCCCGCCGCTTTACTCAACTCGTCCAGCAGGGCCAGGCCACGCCCGACCAGACCGCTCTGCTGCCGCCGCCCCATCTTGATCCGCAGCCGGTCATAAACTTCGCCCTGCGCACCGTCATTGCTGCTGGCAAACAGGGCCAGAGCCGCTTCGCCACTGATGCGCTCCCTGCCAGCCGCTGCCTCAAGGGCAGGAGGGTCGGATAGGGGGCCGTAGAAGGGAGCTAGCCGCTCCTCCACGTAGAGGCGACTGCGCCCAGGGCGGTTGAGGTTTTCGAGGTTAGCGACTAGCAGGCTGCTGGCCTGGTGATCGAGGCCGAGTTGGTCGAGCAAGATGCTGACTAGCCCCAGGTGGCCGACTTCGATGTTCCAGCCGCGCAGCCCTTCCATGGTGGCGGCGGCCAGCGTCAAAGCCTCCGCATCCGCTCGTGGCCCTGCCGCCCCGATCAACTCAAAGCCCGCCTGGGTGAATTGGCGTGGGCGACCGCGACCGGGGTTCTCCAGAAATACTGGGCCGCTGTAGCGCAGGCGGGTAGGCGTGCCGCTCATGCCCCCTTCGATGTAGGCGCGGGCAACCCCAGTGGTGAACTCTGGGCGCAAGGCCAGTTGCCGCCCGCGATGCTCAAAGCTGTACAGCCGTTCGGCCAACTGGTCACCCGCTCGCCGCAGCAGCAGTTCGCTACGTTCCAGCAGCGGTGTCTCCAGCGGTAGGTAGCCTGCGCGGGCGTAGCAGCCCGCAAGCTGAGCCGCCAAGTGCGCCCTCCGCTCCGCCTCCTCTGGCAGCACGTCAACCATTCCCTTCAGGCGCGTTAGTTTCCTGCTCTCTGCAATCATCCTGCCTCCCCTGGTTGCTGCCAACGAAAAGGGCCAGCCGTTTGGCTAGCCCTTGTGCAGCGAAGCACTCCCCGTCCAGACCCTGGACGAGCTACTCCGCTGCGTATGCCTGATGGTGCTGGCAAAAGCATGTCATATTCCTATATTACCGCATCACCCTGCGCCCTGTCAAGCGCAGTGCGAGGCCGAGTGCCAATACCGCTAGCGCAAGCAGACCAAAGGGGAGCAGGCCGCCGCCGCCGGTTGTCGGCAAGCTGCTGGGGCTGGTCGGCTCCTGCTCCTGCATGGTGCCAGTCTTGCCAGTTGGCCCACTGGCCGTGCTGCCGCTAGCAACGGTAAAGCTGAAGCTGCCCTCGGCCTTGCCGTTGTCATCTTCGGTGAGGGTAGTCCAGCGCACGATGTACTTGCCTTCACCAAGACCGCTTTTAAGCGTCGCGCTCATTTTGCTACGCTCGTTGGGGTCTACGGGGCTACTGGCAGTATCTGCCCGCTGCTCGCTGCCACCAGTTGGGGTGAAGTAAACCTCGAACTTGCTGCCAGTGAGCGCGGTTTCTTCGCCAAAGGTGGCAGTGACGCTGCTAGGCTGGCTGCTCAGCACTTCACCATCACTGGGGCTGGCACTCTGGAGGCGGGCATGGGCGGCGGCGTTGCTGGTCAGCAAGCCGAGAGCGAGAACGAGGAGGAAAGCGGGCAGCAACAGGCGGGCCGCTATGTTGGAACGCTGCATGGTTCAACCTTTCTTGTAAGCTAGTATGTGGTTTGGTCGCCTCAAGTCAAGTAGCGTTCGGTGGGTGTTCGGCTGGGGCGGGGCGTTGCTGGCTGGGAGCGGGGGCTGGCCCTAGCCGCTCTCTGGCAACGTGGGGGCTGACCGCTAGGAACTGTTGGGTGGGTAGCACCGCACTCAGCAGAGGATCGCTCTCAACCACGCCATCGTGGTGACGAGCAGGAGCGCAGCTATTGGCCGCCATCTCCTCGGCCTGCTCTCCCTCTTGCACAATCCTGCTGGCGTGATGGTGCATCGTCTGGCCGAGCGACAACTGGCAGAGGCAGACAGTAGGCAGTAGCACGAGGGCAGCAACGAGAACAAGTTGGAGCAGAGTTGGCAGCTTCATCCCGCCTATTATACACCAAAGCGGGTCTGGGTTCGCACTCGGCTGCCCTGCTCTGCGGCCTATCTGCTGGCACCGTCTGCAAGTTGTAACCTTACCCTGCTTGCCATCTTGCGCAACTAGCGGCTAGCGTAGGCAAGCACAGGTGGGCTAGGAAAGGGCTTGACATAACCACCGAATCATATCTAGCTGTACTTTTTAGAACTATGGTTCTAGCAATTGCTTGACAAAGTTAGCAAAATCGGCTATAATTGCGTAGAACATTCGTTCAGGTACGTGCCGTATGACGGCTACACCGGCGTAGAGCAAACCAGTTAGCAAGAAGGACAAACAAGATGAACGAGCAGATCAACGAAAACATTGGTGAGCAGAACGAGACAGCCCGCAAGCCACGCCGCAAGGTTGGCGAAACGCTGCCCACTGCCGAGCAGAGCGAGTCGCAGGTGACCCAGCCCAGCCCAGTCGCGATGGTGGTGCCTGCTTTCGAGCCAAGCCGCTACCTGATGAAGATCGAGGGGCGTGACTACCTTGAGGTGAAGTGGCGGCTACTATGGTTGCGTACTGAACACCCAGAGGCACGTATCGTCACCGCACTCGCCAAGCACGAGGACGGCTTCGCTCTCTTTCGCGCTAAGGTGATCATCCCTGGTGGCGGCAGCGCGACCGGCTGGGGCAGCGAGACTGCCCGCGACTTCAACGACTACATTGAGGCGGCGGAGACGAAGGCACTGGGGCGCGCCCTTGCTGCCCTCGGCTACGGCACTCAGTTCTGCCAGGACTATGACTTCGCGGCGGTGGCCGAGCCGGGTCGCGCCCAGGTGGTGGATAGCCCAGTCAACTTCACCATCACCGACTTCGGCCAGTCCTACCCCGCACGCAGCGAGAAGCAGACCAGCGACAGCGGCTACGCTGCCAGCAGCAACGGCAACGGCCAGCCTGCCGCTAACCGTCCCTTCACCACGATCCAGGGCAACAGCAATGGGATGCTGACCGAGAAGCAACTGAAGGCGATCTACGCTATTGCCCGCAACCAACGGGCGATGAGTGAGAACGAGGTGGATGCCCTCTGTCTCGAAACCTACGGCACCAGCCCAGCCAACCTGAACAAGGCCGAGGCCAGCCGCTTCATTGACATCCTCAAGCAGCAGGCCGCTGCCTGAGGGTCGCGCGGCGGACGTTAGGTGCAGGCCAGCAGTCTCAACCGCTGCTGGCTGCCCCGCTCGTCGATCAACAATTAACCATTATAGGGAGAGCGTGAGCAATGGCAACCGCCAAGCGTAGTAGCAGTGAGCAAGATTCGTTTGAGGCGTTGACTCAGCATGAAGCTAAGGCCAACCGTCCTGCACCGCGTGTGGCAAGGCCGAAGAAGGAAGCCCTGCCCGCCGCCGACAAGACCTACACGTTGAAGGAGGCGGCCAAGCTGTTGCAAATCAGTGAGGGGGTGCTGCGGACGACGATCCGCTGTGGCAAGATCGAGGCGACCCGGCGCGGGCGCAGTATGGTCGTCCGCCGCTCCGCCCTGATGCCCTTTATTGACCCGCTCTACGACCAGCGCAAGGCCGCCTTAACCCCACATCAGGAGAAGTGATGACGGCAACAACCGCAATCGCCAGCTGCTAGGCAGCAACCAGCCTGTGGACGTAGTGACAAGCCGCAAGGTTGTCGCTACGCCCACTCTGCTTTGGCCCAAACAAACAAGCCCCAGAGCGGTTGCCCCAGGGCTTGATGCAGGAAGAGGAGAAGGGAGTTTTGTGGTACAGACTGGTTAGCTGAGTCCCCCGATTCAGTTAGCCAATCTGCGTTTGTTGACGGTTGCATTTGGCTCTGGTTGCCAGCCTGGGCAATAGCGGGGCCGGATGGGCTGGCGGTCAGAGTTGGTGAGCCGATGGTGTTGCTGCGGTGGCTGGCTCGTCGTTGTCCCTGCTGGGACGTAGCCACTGGTTCTGTTCAACACCTGTATCATACCACCGCCCACTCCGCACTGCTGTAAAGTGCTTAACAGGTGTATGTTAATTCCTTTACGCTTGGCTTATGCTCTCCCTGCCCTTGCTCGCTGGCTAAGAGAACAGACCGATCAGTAGCCTCTGCGCTCTGCCAACGCATGGTAAGCAGGTAGCTTTCAAAGGCGGTCTGCTCAAGCGTAGTTACCAACTGACTACCGCCTAGTAGCTCGATGAACACGATGAAGGCACCCGTGATTGCACTCCCTTGCAGCGGCCAGTTCTCCACCGCCAGGCTGTAGTGGTTGGAGCCGAGCTTGTGCAGGGTGGCCTTCGACCCCGGCGCGATGCGGAAGTAGGCGACTATAGAAGTAAGAATCTCATCCTGCGTGGAGCGGATAGCACGAGCCTCCCACAGGCGTGCATCAAAGGTCTGGCCGTGGCCGCGGATGATCAGCCCAGCAACCTGCTCGACAGCAGCCTCGTAGCCATGATCGGGATAGAGACGGGCCGCCAGCCGCTCAATCATGCAGTGTACCAGGCTGGCTGGGTGGAACATCGCCTTGTAGTCGCTGGGGTAACCGCAGCCAGCGCAAAGCGTCAGCGGGTCGTCGTTCGACACCATCCGCACCCCGCGCAGCAAGTCTTCAACCACCTCGTTGCTGATCATCGGCCTATCGTCAGCGTTCCTAGGCATAGTCTCATCCTCGTTGGCCGCCCTGTTGTTGCCGTTGGCAAGGACACCCTGGCGTAAAGCAACCCCCTGTAGCAGGAGATGTGGTTAACTCCAACTGATATCGAAGCTGCCCTGCTCTGGCGCGTTCGGGCCAGCAGCAATGATCAGTTGCTGTGCGCCACTAGCGTTGAGGATCGAACGCAGGTAGCCTTCCAGGTAGGCAGGATGGGGGTGTGGGCCGTTGATTAGCAAGCTATAGTGGTGGGGGACAGACTGGTTGATCTTGCAAGTGCTGCCGCTGAAGGTCTGGCTTAGTTGTTTGCATATGCGCTCCAATGTCTTATAGGGGCCAATCGCGCTGATCGCCGAGGTAGTGACGCGGCCAATCGTGGTCTGGCGATAAGCCTCGAAGGCGGCCAGACCGAGGTTGTAGGCTTGTTCGCGCTCCTTGAAGCCAGGGAAGCAGCGTTGACCGAGGAGCGTGAGCATCTGCTCGTAGACTGCCAGGGGGTACCACATTCGGGCCTCGCGGATGTTGTGGCCGCTCCTCTCTGCCACATCGTTCAGGTAGCTATTGACCTGCTGATCGTTAAGTTGCGCTTTGGCGGCGTTGAGCAGCGTTTCAATGCCCGACCAGGCGACCTGTCTCTCATCCTCTGCCATTAACTTGCCTCCTTCTGCAAACGGGCTGCAAAGTTCAGCACCGCTCGATTAAAGGTATCGGCCTGCTCCTCCATGAGCAGGTGGCCCGCATCAGCTATCACATCCGCTTCAGCATGCGGGATCAGGGCGGCGAAGCGAGCTGCATTAGCAGGCTTGACCACTCGATCCGCCGTGCCATAGATCACCAGAGTGGGAGCTGTCACCTGCGGCAACTGTTCTACGATCCCAGCATTGGGGTTGCCGCTGCGGAGCAGGCCGCGTAGGGTGTTCTCGTTGCCCTCGGTTTGCAGCGGCAACTCGTAGTTCACCAGTACCTCCTCGCTCATGAATGAGGGATTGGCGTAGGAGATGCCGAGTAGCCCTTTGCTCAGCACCCGGTTCTTGAGCAACAGTCGAGCCAGGGTAGTGGCGAAGGGGGTGCGGGCAAAGAGCTTGACCGCCTGATCTGGTGGCGGGCTTTCCAGCCCGGCGGGGGCAGCCAGCACCAGGCCCGCCACCTGAGTGGGGAACCGCGTAGCTACCCGGATTGCCACTGGCGCACCAGCAGAGTGACCAACCAGGATGACCCGCTGCAAGCCCAAGTGGTTGAGGAAAAGCATCACCTGGTTGCAGTACAGGTCGAGGTTGTAGGTGATCGCAGGCTTGTCGCTGAGGCCGAAGCCGAGGCGGTCAAGGGCGTAGGTGGGGTTGTGCTGGCCTAGCACGCCCAGGTTGTGTCGCCAGCTGTAGACCCAGCCACCCAAGCCGTGCAGCAGGATGATTGGCAGCTTACCCTCTGCTTCGGCTGGCAGTGCGCTACGGTAATGGCTGCGCCAGCCATCCTGGAGGGTAACGAACTCCTCGGCGGGCGCAAAATCGCTGGCTGGCCGCATACCCTGTGGTGTCGTAGCGGCGTTGTAGACGAGCGCAGCCCCAGTTGCAGCAGCGGCCAACCCGCCCGCCCCTTTGATTAGCTTTGAGACAATGCCCATCCTTGCCCTCCTTGTTTGCCGCTCATTCTATCATCTTTGCCTCCGGCTGGCAATAGCCAGTTTCGAGCATCACTGTTTACAGCTATGCAGCGTAGTTAGTGGAGTTGTGACAGCGAATAGGTGGCCGTGAGCAGTTACGCCGCTGGCTCCAACTCCACCTGGTTGCCAGCCAGCAGCAGTGGCTGTCAAGTTGCAAAGGCGACGACCAATATCCTATTGACGGTGGGTAGCAAACTGGTGTATCATGGTGCCATACCGGGCATAATCTTGTTTGGAGGTACGATCTGTGAAAGTACAATCTCTCATCCGTCCCTTCGTCTTCTTCGCCGCTGCGCTTGTCCTGCTAGGTACGCTAGGGGTAGGGGTGCAGAACCAACCTCAGCCAGCTACCATTGGCGGCTGTCCTGTCTTTCCTGGCGACAACATTTGGAACCGCGAGATTAGTGGTCTGCCAACCGTGACCAATTCTAGCGGCTACGTCAACTTCGTGGGGGCTACTACCCGGCTCAAGGCCGACTTCGGTGCTGGTCTCTACAACGGTGGGCCAATCGGCATCCCCTTCACATTGGTAACGGGCAGCCAACCAAACGTGGCGATTACCTACGACGAGTATGGTAACGAAAGCGACCCTGGCCCTTTCCCGATCCCGACCAATGCGCCGATTGAGGGTGGGCCAGCATCCGGCGGTGACCGCCACGTGCTGGTGGTCAATACCGCAAGCTGCCTGCTCTACGAACTGTACCACAGTCAGGTGCAGAGCAACGGTAGCTGGACTGCTGGCAGTGGGGCAACCTGGAACCTCAACAGCAACACCTTGCGCCCTGACGGTTGGACTTCAGCCGATGCAGCCGGGCTACCTATCCTGGCTGGTCTGGTGCGCTACGACGAGGTGGCGGCGGGAGCGATCAACCACGCGATCCGCTTCACCGTGAACAGCACTGGTGGTTACATCTGGCCTGCCCGCCACCGCACCAGTGACCCCGCCGCCAACGTGCCGCCCATGGGCCTGCGCTTCCGCCTCAAGGCCAATGTAGACATCAGTGGCTACTCGGCCAACAACAGGGTGATCCTGGCCGCCCTCAAACGCTACGGCATGATCGTGGCCGATAACGGTAGTAGCTGGTTCATGTCGGGCGTACCTGATGAGCGGTGGGACAATGACGACCTGCAACTGCTCCGCAACCTGCCTGGCTCCTCCTTTGAAGTGGTAGACGAGGCCAATCTGCAAGTCGCGCCCAACTCTGGTCAGGCACTGCAAGATGTGACAGCCACCCCTGCCGTCACTGCTACCCCTCTACCCACGCTAGCGGCCTACGAGTTCTACGATGTGCCGCCCGGTAGTCTATGGTACACGTATGTGCATGATCTTGCCCAGCAGGGGATCGTCAATGGTAGCGGTGGCTACTTCCGGCCCAATGCCAACACCACGCGGGCCGAGTTCGCCAAGATGAGCGTCCTCAGCTTCGGCATTGCTGCCTACACGCCGACTGCGCCGAGCTTCGGCGACGTGCCAGCCAGCAGTATCTTCTACCGCTACATCGAGGCTGCCGCCCATGTCGGGGTGATCACTGGCTACCCCGACGGTTCCTTCCGCCCCAACAACAGCGTCAGCCGGGCGCAAGTGGCGGTGATTGTGCAGAGGGCAAAGGGCTGGCCCGCCGCGACCCCTGCTAATCCTAGCTTCAGCGACGTGCCGCGCAGCTACTTCGCCTTCGGGGCGATTGAGGCTCTAGCGGGACGGGCGGTGATCAGTGGAGCGGCCTGTGGAAGCACTATCTGCTTCCGGCCCAACGACAACATCCGCCGGGGAGAAGTGAGCAAGGTACTCTATCAGGCGATGCGCGCGCAGTAGTAGCGTAATCTGACCAGTGAGTGTCGCGGACAGCTCGCGTGCTTGTCTGCGACACTCGTTCGCACTGTGGCTGCGGGGCCATAGCGGGCGGCATAGCAACTAAAGCTGCTCGTTAGTGGAGCGTAGGGAAGCAACGGTGCGATCTTCAACCTGGCGGTGCAGGGACCACCAGCCATCCCCACCTGGCTTGTGGCTGGTTGGCTTGCTGCCACTCTGGGGCTTGTTGGGCTTCTTTGTGGCCCAGGGGGTCAAGCTACGACAGCAGCGCAAACAAACAATCGTACTGACCCCTGCTGTTTAGCCGCAAAGGGGCAACATCCCTAGAGGTCTGCTCAACTGAGCAGACTTCTTTGCTGAGCAAGCTAGTCGCCAGAATCGTAGCATTATAACCCTGGTACTAACCAGCCCTGGCTGTCTAGTTGAGCGAGAAGGTGATGCCACCGTTGTCCACTAGCTGCTTGGGTACCGTCTGGAAGTGCTTGAGCATCACTACCTCGCGCTTGAGGATGCCAGCCTCCTGCTCCAGACGAGCGCGGGCGGAGAGCAGTTCCAACAAATCCTGCTTCTGCGTCCACTCAATTTGCAGGCCGTCGGCAACAAGGAAAGAGAGGATTTCGGGGCTATCGGGTAGCTGAATCTGGCGCGGCTCCTGGCTGGTGATCGTCAGCAAGGTGTTGAGGTACTGGCTGAATAGGCCACCGACGCTGCCAACCAGTTGAGGTAGGCTAGTATTACTGTCCTCATCAGTTAGCGGCTCGACGATGCCACGCAGGAAGGGCATGGTATTGTCATACTCGCTGACTCGGAAGCGGCTGACCCCCTGGATGATCACGTTCATCCGTCCGCCACTAAGCCGCTGCATCTCAGTGATGCGCCCTATTGTGCCTATCTCCGAGGGTCTGACTTCACCATCCTCTGCCTCCGCAACGAGCAGGATGCCAAAGCAGGCATTGCCTTGCAAGACAGTGTTGACCAGCAGCTTGTAGCGTTCCTCAAAGATGTGTAGCCGTAGGAACATATGGGGAAAAAGGACAGTGTTGAGCGGGAAAAGGGGCAAAAATTGCTCAGACATATGATTTCGCCTTCTGTAGCTAGCTGCAAGGTACAAGGAACGCCAATAGATTACCCCTCATTATAATGCTGCCGGTCAGGGGATGTCAAGCAGGCATTGTAGCAGGTAGGTTTGACATATGTCTTATGCTATGCTACCATGTCCCCTGTCCAGCATTGCGGTTGATACCCTCCCCTTTGCTGCCTTCCCCCATTAACCAGTTAGAAGGAGTTTGCCCATGTCTCTCAAGCCCCGAATGCTCCGGTTGCTGACTTTGCTCGCGCTGCTAGGAATGTTGGTTGGTGGTCTGGCAGGCAGCCAGACTGCCAGCCCTGCTGCCGCCGCCCCTGTGACCCTGGCGACCCAGCGGAACGCCCCTGCCTCCGACCCTTGTCCAACCCCTCCTTCTGCTGGTGCGGAGCAGATAGTACGCGGCCAGCGTCCGATCCAGTCCAACCAGCCGCTGACGACCACTACCCCCACCTCTACCCCCGCTACCCTCTTTGGCTGGGACAACATAGCCCCCATGCCATCACTGCGCGGTCGAGCAGTGGCCCAGCCCTGGAGCGACGGCAACATCTATGTCTTTGGCGGGCGCGACTTCGATATTGACTGGCAGGCGGGCTTCACCATCTACCGCCCTGATGCTAGCATCTACAATACCGTCAGCAACAATTGGACTTCCATATCCAGCGTCTTCCCTGAAGGGCGGCTGGGGACGAACACCTCGGATATGCAGAGCGCAGTGCTGACCGATAGCAATAACCTGCGCCACATCTACCTGCTAGGTGGCAGTGGCTATAGCGAACAGATCACCAACACTGTCTTCACCTACGACCCCGGCTCCGCCAGTGCAGTTTCCCTGCCAGATGCCGACAACTGGCCGGTTGGGCGGCGCATCGCGGGTGGCAGCGCGGTAGTAGGCAACAAGTGGTACGTCTTCGGCGGAATCATCAAGCCGTTCAGCACCTACACTGACACCTGGGTTTTCGACCCGCTAGCTGCCTCTGGTAGCCGCTGGACTCGCCTAACCAACGCCAACCTCAGCGTGCCACGTGGCTACATCGCTAGCGTAGTGCTGGACGGCAAAATCTACGCCGTCGCTGGCGGCCAACTCAGCCCCAGTGGCACAGCGATCTCCAATGAGGCGGTAGTTGAGCGGTTCGACCCAGCCAATCCCGCTCTCGGTTGGGTGCGCCTGGCCGACCTGCCAAGCGGTCGCTCTTACGCCCATGCCTTCGCCTGGGATACTGGCAGCGGCCAACCCTACGCTGGCAAGATCGTGGTGGCGGGCGGTCGCTGGGACATAGCCGACACGAACGCCTACATCTACGATCCGCTGGACAACACCTGGAGCGTCTTCGCTGGCTTCAACAGTCCGCGCCGCACCTATGCTGCCGCCCAGTACAATGGCAAGTGGTTTGCCTTTGGCGGTCACGGCACCGTGTTGGAGAGCCGCACCTCTGGCGGCCAGACAGTTAGCGCGATTGGTTTCATCATCACGAGCGAAAGTTACCCT